>ERZ808270.171-NODE-171-length-41721-cov-3.681803_pt1 | contig 41721 bp, 37 predicted proteins | sample MGYA00521082_ERZ808270 | MGnify/ENA primary metagenome ERZ808270 (study PRJEB31516, sample SAMN03275594) | gut metagenome | biome: mammalia-associated habitat; material: feces | host: Papio cynocephalus | place: Kenya | collected 2012-07-27 ... | reverse complement strand
GTTCTGTCGAAATCTTGACAAAACGGTTCGGTTTTGCTATAATAAACAGCATGAGCGTACCGAAAGGTCTATGGCGGTCAATCCAACTCCCGGAAGGGAGTGAATGCGAATGAATCTGGACATTCTTGTCAAGTGCATTAACATTGTTTGTGAAGTGTTCCGAGCATATCTTGCGTATCTGAGCTTCAATAAACGGAAATAGCCGTCTCGAGCGACCAAACTAAGACGGCTATTTCCATATTCTCATGTGGGAGCAGACCGTTTTCGGTACGCTCTCTTTGTCTTTATTATACCCGAATCCATCCGGTTTGTCAAGGGGCAGACCGGATAATTTTTATGCAAAAATTGTATAATATGCACGCCTTCTCCCGAACGCTGCGGGACTTTCCACAAAATTGTTTGTTTTTATCTGTTAAAATGTTGAAAGAATTGTGGAAAGCACTTGTGCAATAGAAACAGGCTCACGATTCGACCTGTCCCTCTGTCAGTTCCGCTGCCGGATAATAATGCGCCAGGATCTCCTGCCAGCCTGCGCCGTCCTTCGCCATGGCGTTTGCGCCGAACTGGCTCATGCCCACGCCGTGACCGTAGCCTTTGGTAGTGAAAACCAGCTTGCCGTCCTGCACTTCCACGGAAAATACCGCCGACCGCAGTCCCAGAGTCTCACGCAGCTGCTGCCCGGTGCAGGAAACGCCGCCCACCGTCACTTCCAGCACAGTCCCGGACGGGGAACTTGCTCCGATCTGCACCCATTTCGCCATGTCCTCTTCCCAGACCGCACCGGGCAGCAGGGACTGCACTGCCGCCCGGAATTCGTCTCCGGTGAACTGCGCCGTTTCCAGATAGCGTGGGGCAGAGGTGTCCGCCTGGCTCTCCACCGGAACCAGATATTCCACCTTGCTGCCCCAGATGTTTTCTGCACTTTCTGTGACGCCGGCGGACATGGAGCAGAACGCCGCAATGATGGGTGCGCCGTCGTATTCCAGCACATAGGGCAGCACCTCGTCCACTGCCTGGGTGACCTTGGCATAGGCGTTCTCGAAGTTGTCCCCGTAGTACTGCCGTGCCTGGTTTTCCGTGAAATACGCCTGGTACTGGCTGCTGTCGTTGGAAAAATCTGCGCCGCAGAGCGCTGCGGTGGGGCTGGTGCTTTCCAGGAGATGCTGCCGCTCGGCATAGGTGTGCGCCGCCACTGCCTGCGCCTTCAGCGCATCCGGCTCAAAGGTCGCCGGCATCTCTGCACAAACTGCGCCGATCACATAGTCCCGGACGGAGATCTCTTCCACTCTGCCGCTGGTGATATCCAGCATCCGGTAGGTCTCGCACAGCGCCGCCTTGTCCGGTTCGCTTTCCGGTGCGGCGGCGCTTTCTTCGGCGGAAAGGGTCGTGACAGGAGTGGCGGCGGAATATTCTGCGGCGTGATCCGGCTGCGCCGAAAACCGGGCAGGGATCACGGTGAACAGGAACAGGATCCCCGTAAAACCGCCCAGGATCATCAGATATTTTTTCATGTTTCTCGATTTCCTTTCTGTTTGCAGAGCTTGTTTTGCAAGAAATACAGGTGGATTTTTCAGCGTGATTTTGCCGGGAACAAGCGAATTTGACCGGTGCTGCGTGCCAGATTTTCAGACTTTTTCTTGGCTCCTCTTTTAGAGGAGCTGGCAAGCCGTAGGCTTGACTGAGGAGTTTTGGGCGAACATTGTTCGCCCCTACGATTGTATCCCCCTGTCCCTTCGGGACATCCCCCTTTTCAAGGGGGGACATATGCCTCCCTTGAAAAGGGAGGTGGATGCTCCGTAAGGAGCAGACGGAGGGATTAACCCCTACAATCCCATTGAGTAAGGAATCACCTCTACAAAGTACTGCCATTTTCACGCCCGGCATTCCCCTTTTTCAAAGACATTTCCCGGAAAATGGATTTGCGTGAAAAACGTTTGAAAAAGATTGACAGGCGGCGGCTTTTCGTGTATAATATAAGGTAACGATTAAAAAGGAGGCAATTCCAATGACACCGCAACTGATTTACAACCACAGCATCGAGGATTCTGACATTCATAACCTATGCGAGGACTTGGTACAGTATTCCGATATTGCTCCCAAATACTATGAACGCTTCGATGTGAAACGAGGTCTGAGAAATGCAGATGGTTCGGGCGTCATTGCTGGGATTACCCGGATCTGTATGGTACACGGCTATGTAATGAGCGAGGGTGAGCGCCAGCCCATCCCCGGTCAGCTGATCTATCGTGGCTATGATATCAATGATCTGATCGAAAACGCAGAGCGGGAAGACCGCTATGTCTTTGAAGAAGTTGCTTACCTGCTGCTGTTCGGCAGACTCCCGAACGGCGCAGATCTGGAGCGCATGACACGTTCTCTCGGCGTACGCCGTGAGCTGCCGCCGGGATTCCTGGTGGACTCCATCATGCAGTCTCCGTCCAATAATATTATGAATAAGCTGGCGAGAAGCATCCTGTCCCTCTATTCCTATTCCGATGTGACGGAGAATACCACCATCGAGGACGAGATGTCCATCGCCCTGGATCTGATCGCAAAGATGCCCATTCTCATGGACGGCGCATACCAGGCAAAGCGGCATAAGTACGACAATGCCAGCCTCATCATGCACCCGCTCCGCCCGGAGGAAAACACCGCAGAATCCATCCTGTCCCTGATCCGGAACGACCGTTCCTACACCAAGGCAGAGGCACAGCTGCTGGATACCCTGCTGGCGCTCCACGCAGACCACGGCGGCGGAAACAACTCCACCTTTGCCTGCCGTGTGGCGACCTCTTCCGGCACAGATCCCTTTGCGGCATATACTTCCGCCATCAACTCCCTCAAGGGACCCCGCCACGGCGGCGCAAACATCAAGGTCATCCAGATGCTGGACGACATCAAGGCGCACGTGGCACACTGGGAAAACGAGGGTGAGGTAGCCGACTATCTCACCAAGATCCTGCGGAAGGAGGCAAACGACGGCTCCGGTCTGATCTACGGCATGGGACACGCCGTCTATACCCTGTCCGATCCCCGTGCGGTCATCCTAAAGCGCAAGGCAATGGCGCTGGCTGCCGGCAAGGAGATCGAACGGGAGTTCAAGCTCCTGGATACCATCGAAAAGCTGACGCCGGAACTGATGAAGTCTGTCCGGGGCAGCGACAAGGTGGTATGCGCCAACGTGGATATGTACTCCGGTCTGGTATACCGGATGCTGGGCATCCCGGACGAGCTGTTCACACCCCTGTTCGCCACCGCCAGAATGGTCGGCTGGGCGGCACACCGGATGGAAGAGATACTCACCGGAAAGCGGATCATCCGCCCGGCATACAAGGCGATCGCAAAATCGAAGGAGTATGTTCCTCTATGCGACCGATAACACAATCGAGGATGCGGCGGCGGCGGTGGCTGCCAGCCGCATTTTGCCTACTCTGCTGCCTGCTGTTCTCCGGATGTACGCCGGGCGCAACGGTGGATTCCCTGCTGAAACCGCCCAGTCTGAGCGAAGAACAGCAGCAGATCTACCTGGCGCTCCAGGATGCAGTGGGCAGCGGCATTACGCTGCAGTATCCCAGAGCCGGTGCGAACCTGTCGGCGTTCACGGTAGTTGACCTGGACGGCGACGGCGAGGACGAGGCGCTGGTGTTTTATAAAAAGACGAACCTTGCTGCCGTGGAAAACGGACTGCGGCTCAGCGTCCTGGACCAGGTGAAAGGAAAGTGGATGTCGGTCTGCGACCGTCCGGCGGACGGCACGGAAGTGGAACGCATCGTGGTCTCCGCCATGGGCGACGAGACCCAGAACCAGATCTTCGTGGGCTACAGCGGCGTAGACCAGTCGGACAAGTCGCTGACGGTCTACCGCTACGGCGACAGCCAGGTGGAACAGCTGTTCACCGCCGCCTATACCATGTTCGACGTGGCAGATCTGGACGGCGACCAGACGCAGGAACTGCTGGTGCTGGGAAAGCTTACCGAAAATGCGTCCTCCTCTGCGGCAATGTACCGCCTGCAGGACGGCAGCATCAAGGACAACGGCAAGCTGGATCTGCGCACCGGCTTCACGGATTTCAGCCAGGTGCTGTACGGCACGCTGGCTGACGGCACCACCGGCATCTATATCGACGGCGCCACCGGACCTTCGTCTTTGCAGACGGAGATCCTCCATGTCCAGAGCGACACGCTGGCGTATGTGCTGGCGGACGGCGACACCGTGGCAAAGACCAACCGCTCGGTGGGCTATCTGTCCATGGATCTGGACGGGGACGGCGTGGTGGAGATCCCGGTGCAGGAACCGTTTCCCGGCTATGCCGCCGATGCCTCAGAGCAGGTGCGGCTTACCCGGTGGCTCAGCGTCTCCGGGGAACAACTGACCGAAAAGGAACGGGGCTATTTCAGTCTGAATGACGGCTGTGTGTTTCTGCTGCCCCTGTCCTGGTACGACACGGTGACGGCGGTGAACGACACCCTCACCGGGGACATTGTGTTCTGCCGCTATGACGGCGAGATTAACGACCATATGACAGAGCTGCTGCGCTACAGCGTGGCACAGGATACCGAATCCCAGGAAGAACGGGAGACCGAAGGGTATCGTCTGCTCCACACCCGTGGCAAGGCATCGTATTATATGAAACCGGCAGAGACAGACGACAGCCTGGCACAGCCCTGGCAGGAACTGATGGTGCGGTTTTCCTTTGTGCAGTGAGGATTTTTTCTGTACGGCAATAATCCCCCTGTCCCTTCGGGACATCCCAGCACAAGGCACACCCTACGGGCGCCTTTTCAAGGGGGACAATTAAAAGCCTCCCTTGAAAAGGGAGGTGGCACGAAGTGCCGGAGGGATAAAATGAGTGTACCAGAAATGGAAAACCTTACGGCAACGTATACTTCATCCTCCCAACCGTAGGGGCGGACATTGTTCGCCCGTTGGCAGGTTTACGGGTATCCCGGGCGAACAATGTTCGCCCCTACAGAAGAAAATTTCTTCCTCTGTCACTGCCACCCTCAAAAACCAACTCCGTCCGTCTTTCAGAATGTGAATAAGATAACAAACAGTCTCTCAAACAGAGGTGTAAGAATGAAACGTATTTTAGTGTGTGAAGATGAAGATGTCATCCGGGACTTTGTCGTCATTAACCTCAAGCGTGCCGGCTATGACGTGTGCGATGTGGGATGCGGCGAGGACGCACTCCGTGTGTTTGAAGAGGAACACGGAAATTTCGACATCGTGCTGCTGGATATCATGATGCCCGGCATCGACGGCTTTACCGTCTGCAAAAAGCTCCGGGAAAAAAGCTCTACCATCGGCATTATCATGCTGACAGCGAGAACCCAGGAAATGGACAAGGTCAGCGGACTGATGTTCGGCGCAGACGACTATATCACAAAGCCCTTTTCGCCCTCTGAGCTGACCGCCAGAGTGGACGCCATCTATCGCCGTGTCTGCATGAGCTTTATCAAGGATGAACAGTCGCCCGTTATCGAAAGCGGCCCGTTCACCCTCAATCTCAAGAGCCGGACCGTGACGAAAAACGGCAAGCTCATTGATCTGACCCAGGTGGAATATCAGATCATGGAGTATTTCCTCAACAACCAGAACACAGCGCTGGATCGTGCCAGCATTCTGAACCATATCTGGGGCGACGGCTATTTCGGCGACGACAAGATCGTGGACGTGAATATCCGCCGCATCCGCATGAAGATCGAAGAAGAACCCAGCAAGCCGCATTACATTACGACCATCTGGGGCTATGGATATAAGTGGAATGACAAATAAACGCAGACGTGGCACAAAAAAACGTGCCGGAGGCTCGATCACACGCCGCTGGGTCATCAATAACCTGGGAATCATCGCCCTGGTGCTGACGGTGCTGGATTTTGCATTCATCTACATCATGCAGAACTATTACTACAGCGCCTCCCAGCAGTATCTGAACACCAAGCTCACCTCCGTGACCGGTGTCCTCAGCCGCTATTCCCAGGATGCCGACATCAACTTTTCCTCGGAAATGCGCAGCACCATCGAGAATTTCTCCGACAAGGACAAGATGGAACTTATGGCGATCAGTTCCCGTGGCAGAGTGGCGCTCACGTCCTCCGGGTTCACCCCGGAAGAGGGCGCAGCTATGCCCGACTATGAATCCGCCATGGACGGCGGCGACGGCTATTGGGTAGGCAAACAAGGCGGCGAGACCATTATGGCGCTCTCCGTGGATATCTCCGACATGAACACGGAGTACAACGCCATCCGGGTGGTGGCGTCTCTGGATCAGATCCAGGAGACTGTAAACGCCTATATTTTCGGCGTTTCGGCAGTCTGTGCCGGCGTGCTGCTGCTGCTGGTGGTGACGGGACTCTATTTCATCCGTTCCATCGTCCGACCCATCAAGCAGATCAACGCCACCACAAAGCAGTACGCCAAAGGGGACTTCTCTGTCCGCATCAGCGAGAACAGCAGCGACGAGATCGGCGATCTCTGCGTGTCCATCAACCAGATGGCGGACGAACTCTCCAATACGGAGAACATGAAAAACGAGTTTATCTCTTCCGTCTCCCACGAACTGCGCACGCCGCTCACCGCCATCAAGGGCTGGGCGGAGACTATGTGCATGGAGGCAGACCCGGACACTGTACAGCGGGGCGTTCACGTTATCGTGAACGAGACCGAGCGCCTGTCGGAAATGGTCGAGGAACTGCTGGACTTTTCCCGGATGCAGAGCGGACGGTTCTCGCTCCAGTGCGCCACCATGGATGTGCTGGCAGAGCTGGGCGATGCGGTGCTGATCTATACGGAAAAGGCAAAACGGGAGAACATCCATATCATCTACCAGGAGCCGGAAATGCTGCCCTTCGTCTACGGCGACAAGAACCGCATCCGGCAGGTGTTCATTAACGTTATTGACAACGCCATCAAGTATTCCAACCCCGGCAGCACCATCACGGTGAGCGCCGAGGAGGTGGGAAACATGATCCAGGTGACCATCACCGATAACGGCGTGGGCATCAGCGCCGCTGACCTGCCCCGTGTCAAGACCAAGTTTTTCAAGGCGAACCATACCCGGCGCGGATCGGGCATCGGGCTTGCTGTGGCGGATGAGATCATCACCATGCACGGCGGCAGACTGGATATCACCAGCGAACTGAACGTGGGAACAAACGTGACCATCACCCTCCCGGTAGAGGCACAGCGCCGCAGCAGTGCCGCAACATAATGCAAACAGAACCTTTCGGGCTATGATGTACCGGAGGCGTTCTTGTTTATCCAGAAGAAAGGACAACACATGGCAAAACAACCCAGAGAAAATCCGAAACATATGACCAAGATCGGCGGACAGGCGCTGATCGAGGGCGTTATGATGAAAGGCGCTGATACCGGCGCTATGGCGTGCCGTCTCCCCAACGGCGAGATCGACGTGGAGACCTGGAAAGAAAACAACGGCAAGAATATGCCCTGGTACCGGAAATGCCCGTTTCTTCGGGGCAGCTTTAACTTTGTGCTGTCCATGAAGGACGGCTACCGCTGCCTGACTAAGTCGGCAGAAAAGCAGGTGCCGGAGGATGAGGACGAAGAGGACACCGAGGAGATGAACCGCTTTGAAAAGTGGCTGGATGAAAAGCTGGGAGACAAGCTTTTCGGCATCATCATGTCCATCGGCATGGTAGTGGGTATTGCAGTCGCCATCGGTCTGTTTGTGTTCCTGCCGAAATTCCTCATCGGACAGCTCATCTCCCACACCGCCATCCCGGACAACAGCCGCTTTGTGCGGTCGCTGCTGGAGGGCATCATCAAGATCGCCATTTTCCTGGGGTATATGGCGTGTACCGGCATGATGAAGGATATCCGCCGTACCTATGAATACCACGGTGCAGAGCATAAGACCATCGCCTGCTATGAGGCAGGGGAAGAGCTGACCGTGGAGAACGTGAAGAAACACACCCGTTTCCACCCCCGCTGCGGCACCAGCTTTATCTTTATCACGCTGATCGTCAGCATTCTGGTGATGTGCATTGTGCCGATCTACCAGGTCGTTCCCCGGATGATCGTCAGCATTCTCCTGCTGCCGGTGGTAGTGGGTATCTCCTATGAGTTCATCCGCATCGCCGGACGGAGCAACAACTGGCTGACCCGGGCGCTTTCCTGGCCGGGACTTCAGATCCAGCGCATCACCACCCGTGAACCGGATGCCTCCCAGATCGAGTGCGCCATCGCTGCGCTGAAGCCCTGCATCCCGGAGGACATGGAGGACGACAAGTGGTAAACACGCCCCGTGCCGCCGTGCAGGAGACCCGGCGGCAGCTGGAAAACGCCGGGCTGGAATCGGCGCAGTTCGAGAGCCGCATCCTGGTGGAGACGGTACTGGAACTGCCCTATGGCGCACCGCTCCCGGAACAGCCTCTGACCGAAGCCCAGCAGCAGCGCCTGGCGGAACTGACCGCACGCCGCTGTGACCATGAGCCGCTCCAGTATCTCTGCGGCACATGGGAATTTTTCGGGCTGGAATTCCGGGTGGGTGAGGGCGTCCTCATCCCACGGCAGGATACGGAGACCCTGGTGGAAACGGTGCTGGAACTGCGAAAGGGTGCGCCGTCCACCTGCCTGCTGGATCTTTGCAGCGGTTCGGGCTGTATTCCGGCGGCGGTATCGGCGCATCTGCCGGACGTCACCGGGGCAGTGCTGGAGTTGTCGCCGGATGCCCTGCCGTATCTGCGGCAGAATCTGCACCGCCACGCACCCCAGATGCAATGCTGTGCCGGCGATGTGCTGTGTCCGCCGGCGGCGCTGCTGGAACAGCAGTATCACATCATCACCTGTAATCCGCCTTACCTCACCGCAGCTGATATGGAACAGCTTCAGCCGGAAGTCGCCCACGAACCGGAGACCGCCTTGTTCGGCGGCACGGACGGGCTGGACTTCTACCGAAAGCTGACCACGCTCTGGAAACCGGCGCTCCTGCCGGGCGGCTGGCTGGTGTATGAGGTGGGCGCAGGACAGGCGGCAGATGTGGAACAGATCTTTCGGAAAAACGGCTATGCCCAGGTACACACCGTCCCCGACCTCACAGGCATTGGACGAGTGGTGCTGGGGCAGCTTTGAGTATACATCGATAGTTTTAGCTGCTGCATTGCAGTAGGGGCAGATGCCCACATCTGCCCGCTGTAAAAGTTTTTCACACACGACGGGACGATGTCTGCGTTCAGTGACGATTAACCGTAATGAGCGAATTCGTTCGCTATAGCTATACCAGATAAAGGACGATATTTTATGGCAAAAGCAGATCTGAAAAAGAAAGTGGTGCTGGACATCCCCACCACCGAGGAAGAAAAGAAAAAGGCACTCCAGAGTGCCATTGCACATATTACAAAGGTATACGGCACAGGTGCGATCATGCGTCTGGGCGAGAACAAGGCGAACCTCAATGTAGAGGCGATCCCCACCGGCTCGATGATGCTGGATATGGCGCTGGGCATCGGCGGCGTGCCACGGGGACGTATCGTGGAGCTGTACGGCCCGGAAAGCTCCGGTAAGACTACCGTTGCCCTGCACATCATCGCCGAGGCGCAGAAGATGGGCGGTGAAGTGGCGTTCATCGACGTGGAACACGCCCTCGACCCTACCTATGCCGAGGCGCTGGGCGTCAACATCGACAACCTGCTGGTGTCCCAGCCGGACAGCGGTGAGCAGGCGCTGGAAATCGCCGAGGCGCTGGTGCGCTCCGGTGCTATCGACGTGCTGGTCGTGGACTCTGTGGCAGCCCTCACCACCAAAGCGGAGATCGACGGCGAAATGGGCGACAGCCACGTGGGACAGCTGGCGAGACTGATGTCCCAGGCAATGCGAAAGCTGACCGCTGTCATCTCCAAGTCCAAGTGCGTGGCGATCTTCATCAACCAGGTCCGGGAAAAGATCGGCGTTATGTACGGCAATCCGGAGACAACGCCCGGCGGCCGTGCGCTGAAGTTCTATGCCTCTGTCCGCATGGAAGTGCGCCGGGGCGAAGCCATCAAGGACGGCAGCAGCCAGATCGGTAACCGCACCAAGGTGAAGATCAACAAGAATAAGGTTGCGCCGCCGTTCCGTGAGGCAGAATTCGACATCCTCTACGGACAGGGCATCTCCCGCACCGGCGAGGTCATTGACGTGGCGGTGGAACTGGGCATCGTGAAAAAAGGCGGCGCATGGTTCAGCTATGAGGATCAGAAGCTGGGACAGGGCAGAGAAAACGCCAAGAAGACTCTGGAAGAAAACCCCGATCTGATGAAGGAGATCGAGGACAAGATCATGGAGCATAAGGACGAGCTGATGGCGACGTCCAAGAAGAAAAAGAAGAAGTCCAAGCTGGAAGAGGCTGCGGCAAAGGCAGCCGGCGGAGAGGATGCCGAACCCGGCGATATCGTTGAGGTAGAGGGCGACGGCGAGTTCAACTCTCTGGAAGAGGGCGAGAGCCTGGACATCAGCGCCGAGGACGACTTCGAGGAATTCGATCCGGCATAAGGTGACGGCAGATGACCATTACCACACTCAGCGCCCATAAGGGCAACACCTGGAAGATCGAGCTGGACGATTCGGGAGAGCTGTTCTTTCTCCATGTTTCCGTGGTGCAGCGGTGCGGTCTCCGAAAGGGCATGACGCTGACACCGCAGCAGTGGGAACAGGTGCAGACCGCAGAGCTTTCCCGGAAGGCGTATCAGTACGCCTGCTTTCTGCTGGACACCCGGGGCTACAGCTATCAGGAAATGTTCCGCAAGCTGGAGCCGAAGTACCCCCAGGCGGTGTGTTTCGCCACAGTGGACCGCCTGGCAAAGTACGGGCAGATCAACGACCGTGCCTATGCGGAACAGTTGGCGCATCATTACGTTGCCGTAAAGCGGTTCGGGATGCGCCGGGCGTTCCAGGAGATGCGCCGCCGGGGACTGCTGGAAGAGCATATCACCGAGGCGCTGGAACCGTATGAGGACGAAGTCACCGGCGAGATTCTGACGGAACTGGTGGAGGGAAAATACCGGAAGTATTTTCTCGACCCGGATGACCGCCGCACCATTGAAAAGGGCAAGGCGGCGCTGGTGCGCCAGGGCTATCGGTTCGGTGAGATCAACGCAGCTGTCCGGGCATTTCTGGAGGAACAGCTGGAAGAGGAATAGGGAAAAAGCACCGATACGGAGGTGTAAAAAATGCGTCAGAGACAGCGTATGCTGAAATGTGCCGTGCTGGCTGCCCTGTTTGTTCTGGGCGGCGCCTGCACGAAGATCAATACGCCGGCAGCCAATGCCAGACAGACCCGTGAGGCGGTCATGGCGGCGGCGTCTGCGGCAGACAATACAACAATATCCACCACAGAGACCACGGCGAATACCACTGCTGCGGTCACGACCACAACCGTAACTACCACCATCACAACAACGACCACAACCACAACTACAACTGCGCCGGGACTCTGCGCACCGTTTATTGACGAAAGCGCCAATATCGACCCAAACAAGCCCATGGTGGCGCTGACCTTTGACGATGGTCCGGGACAGTATACCAACAGCATCCTGGACACCCTTTCCGCATACAATGCCCACGCCACCTTTTTTGTGGTGGGGCAGAACATCGACGAGGAGACCGGCGCTGTGATGCAGCGTGCCGTGGGGATGGGCTGCGAGATCGGCAGCCATACCCAGAATCACGCCGACCTGGTGAAAGCGGATGCGGACACCTTCCGGCAGCAGATCCAGCAGGCGGACGAGAACATTCTGAAAGCCATCGGGCGCTATCCCTATTTTCTGAGACCGCCTTACGGGGACTTCAACGATGACGTGCGCCGCCATGTGGGAAAGCCGCTGGCGTTCTGGTCGGTGGACACCAAGGACTGGAAGACCCGGAATGCCGCCTGCACCGTCAGTGCGGCGCTGAACAACATCGAGGACGGAGACGTGGTGCTGATGCACGACATCTACGGCGAAACGGCAGATGCCGTGGCGCAGATCGTGCCGTCTCTGGTGCAGCAGGGCTATCAGCTGGTGACACTCAGCGAACTGACCTATTACCGGGGCGTGGAGATGGAAAACGGCATGATCGTGTTCAATATGCACCCGGCGAAACCCAACTATAAGCTGCCGCCCGACCCGGATGTTCCCGAGCCGGAGACCACGGCACCTGCCGCAGAGACTACGACGGAAACAGCGGCAGCACAGTAAAAATCAGCCTCCCCTGAAAGGGGAGGGGGACCGCCGTTAGGCGGTGGAGAGGTTTTTCGTAAAATCTTTTTATGACGTCTATGGCATAAGTGGAAACCCCTCAGTCAGTGCTACGCACTGCCAGCTCAGCACAAGGCACGCCCTTCGGGTGCCCTTTCAGGGGAGCCTTATCTGTCAAATTTCATAATTTTGCACAAATTTAATTAATATGTCTTGGAGATTGATTTCCCTGGCACAAAGCCGGCAAACAAATTTTACAAGAATCAGCGCAATCGCCTTTCCTTTCAAAAAATTCGACAAAATCCGCATTTGTATCTTGCACAACCTTTCCGGTCATGCTATAATAGAAAAATGGGCAGTGCTGCATCGAAACGCATAGAAATGCAGCCTTTGTCATATACTCCATTCCAAGAAGCAACATAAGATAAACGAAAGGACCCTGCTATGTCATTTTGGAAAAAATCACGCTATTTCGCCGTATTTCTCACCGCCGCCTGTGCCATGCAGTTCTGTGCCGGCTGTTCCGTGCCGTTCCTGGAAAAACAGGAAAGCGATGGCTCCGGTTATCTGTTCACCGCCAGTCTCCCGGCAAATCCCAAGAGCCTGGATCCGCAGTCTGCCACAGACGCCGCCTCCAAGACGATCATCGAAAATCTGTACGAGGGACTGGTCGAACTGGACGAAAACGGCAGTCCGCAGCTCGCCGCAGCGGAAAGCTATACAACATCTGCGGACGGACTGATCTATACCTTTCTCTTGAAAAACGACCGCTATTGGTTCTACGATGCCAACCAGGACGACGTAGTGGACGACGACGAGACCTGGAAAGTCACAGCGTCGGACTACGCCTATGCGTTCCAGCGCATCTTTGATCCCCAGACCCAGTCACCCTATACCACCATGTTTTCCTGTCTGCAAAATGCAGATGCCGTCCAGAGCGGTCAGCTCGACCCGTCAGAGATCGGCGTCCGGGCAGTGAGCGATACGGAATTACAGTTCACCCTGTCACGCCCCGATGCAGAATTCCTGACCAACCTGGCATCCACCGCAGCAATGCCCTGCAATGAAAACTTTTTCCAGCAGACCAAGGGACGCTATGGACTGGACAAGGAATCGGTGGCATCCTGCGGCGCATTCTACCTGCGACTCTGGTTCTATGACCAATACGGCAACCAGAACCAGATTTTCATGCGGCGCAATGCAACCAATGCAAAAGCCCGTAGCGTCTATCCCACCAATCTGACCTTTCAGATCCGCAAGAGCAGCGACGAGGCGGCTGCGGATTTCACAGACGGCACATCCGATCTGATGACCAGCTCTGTCTACCAGCCGCAGTATATGGAAAGCGACAACTATTCTGTTACGGCGACCCGTTCCGTCACCCTGGGACTGATCTTCAACCCGGATGACACGGCATTTGCAAACGCCAAGATCCGAAAGGCGCTGTCCATGGGCATAGACCGCGCAAACATCGGCAGCAATTCCAGCGGTGACCTGCTGCCGGCATACGGACTGATTCCGCCGGCGATCCACTGGAACGGCGCAAGCTATCGGGACACATATCCGGATGCGCAGACTGCCTACGATCCGGATGCTGCCCTGGCGCTGTTCCAGCAGGGAATGCAGGAACTGGGCAGAGAATCCCTGGACTCCGCAAAGATCCTGGTCTGCGCCTCGCTGATGGACTGCGACAATCTCCATGATGTGATCCAGACCTGGCAGGAGGTATTCGGTTTCTACATCGGCATCGAAGAGGTGTCCGAATCCGACTACTGGGACCGCCTGCAAAGCAAAAATTACACCGTTGCCGTCTGCGGCATCACCGCCTCTTATGACAGCCCTGCCGGCGTACTGGAACAGTTTTCTTCCCGTACCAACCCGTTCTATTACGCCAACGGCACTACCGACGCTGCCATCCAGGCACTGCACCAGTGCGGTTCGAAAGAGGAACTCCAGCAGAAATGCGCCCAGCTGGAACAGTCCCTTCTGGACGAGTGCGTATTCCTGCCCATTTTCTACAAGAATCAGTACTGCATCACCAAAAGCAACAACAAGGACATCGGCTATGACCCGTTTTCCGGTGCGCTGAATTTCCGGAACGCAAAGCACTTTGAATGATTCCAGAAGTTTCCTTGTTCCTTTTTCGGCGTTGCTGCATACAATAAAAATACCAGCAGGGCCTGCTTTGAGATAGATGTTCCGAGAAACAGTTTTCCCGGGAAACCGTTTCCGGAACCAGAGGGTTTCCGACAGAAAAGGCAGCTGCCGAAGATGAGCGCTTTCTCACTCCGGCAGCTGCCTTTTTGTCAATCGTCTCCACGGTCTTTTTCCCGCAGGCGGTTTTCGATCCGTTCCCGGTCACGGTTGGAAAGATTGCCGCTTTTCTTTAATTTCCGCAGTTCTGCCTCCGTTTTCCGGTGCAGTTCCTTCGGGTCAAATTTGTCCGGTCTCTGCATGATGCTTTTTCCTTTCCCAGTGCCGTAGTCAGAACTTCTTCCGATTCTGCAAATCGTTTTCAAACCGGTTCACCTGGTCATGCCGCCCCACGACCGCCAGAATGTCCGGCGCATGGAGCTGCATCTGCGGACGGATATCCACCGTGACTTCTTCCCCACGCTTTACGGCAATGATGTTCAGACCATACCGCTGGCGCAGGTTCATTTCCTGCACCGTCATTTCCGGCATGGTATCCGGAATCGAAATCTCTGTGATGCTGATATCATCGTTCAGCGCAATGTATTCCATGACACGAGGCGCAAGCAGACGGTTCGCCAGGCGCACGCCCATTTCCCGTTCCGGATAGACCACCTCAGCGCCCAGCTTGTCCAGCACACAGCCCTGCTCCTCGGTCAGCGCCTTGGCGATCACGTGCGGCACACCCAGCTGTAAAACGATCATGGTCGTCAGCACGCTGACAGCAAAGTCGCTGCCGATTCCCACAATTACGGTATCACAGTTCTGGATTCCCACATTCCGCAGATTCTCCTTGGAAAGGTCCGTCATCATATAAGCGTTGTCCGTGAATGTCACGGCATCGTTGATGACCGTTTCTTCCCGGTCAATGACGATCAGATCTTTTCCCGCCTCAGCCAGACGTTTCGCCAGGGAAAACCCAAAGCGTCCCAGACCGATCACCGCATACAGCTTTTCTTTTTTCGCATTGTTTCTCATTGTTCGCTCCTTATCCCACGGAAATGGTTTCTTCCGGTCTCAAAATCTCACTGTTCTTTCTGCCCTGTACCATCCAGAGGGTAGCAACCGTCAGCGGTCCGAGCCGCCCGATATACATAGTCGGCACCAGAACCAGCTTGCTCGCAGCCGACAGCCCTGCTGTCAGTCCGCAGGAAAGCCCCACAGTAGCAAACGCCGATGTAGTCTCCATCAGCACCTGGATAAACGACGCATCCGGCTCCAGCATACACAGCAGGAATGTGGAAACCAGCACCACCGACAAGCCCATCAAAAAGATCATCAGAGCCTTGTCCCGGACCTCCTGGGAAAAACGCCGGCGGAACACCGTCGGATGCTGATTCCGGGTATAGGCGATGGCAGACCAGATGCACACAAACAGCGTCGTCACCTTAATACCGCCGCCGGTCGAACCCGGCGCAGCACCCACAAACATCAGCAGTGCCATGCAGAGCAGTGATGCGTTGGAAAAGTCCCCCAGATTATAGATGCTGAAACCAGAGGTTCGGGTGACTGCGCTGTAAAAGAACGACTGCATCCAGGTCAGACCGTCCTGTGTCACGTGCAGCAGCAGCGTTCCGGCAAGCAGCAGGAACACGGTCATGGTCAGAACCACCTTTGTGTGCAGGGAAAAGCGCCGGAACCACAAATCCCAGACCGCCGCAAATGGTCAGCCCGGAAGTCAGCAGCAGCATGGGGACATTGTTCCGGTAGTCCGAAAGACTGCTGCCGCCGAGCAGATCGAACCCGGCATTGTTAAACGCCGAAATGGAATGGAACACGCTGAGCCAGACCGACTTTCCCACCGGATAATCCTGCAGAAAAATGGGAAAGGACAGCACTGCGCCGATGCCTTCAATGCTGAATGTCACCATCAGCATTACCTTCAGCAGCCGCAGGATTCCCTGAAAGCTGGGCTGGTTGAGAGACTCCTTAATCAGTGTCCGTTCCCGGATGCCGATCTTCTTGCCGGTCAGCAGGATAATGCCCACGCCCAGTGTTGTGATACCCATGCCGCCCACCTGGATCAGCAGCAGCAGCACCGCCTGTCCGAAACCGGAAAGCACGGCATTGCACTGGATCGAGGAAAGCCCGGTAATGCAGACACCGCTGGTTGCCGTGAACAGGGCATCTATAAAGGAAAGGGACTGCCCCGGCTGGTGAGAGATCGGCAGCAGGAGCAGACCTGTCCCTGCCAGGATCAAAAACGCAAATCCGGCGGCGATCACACGCCCCGGTGTCAAGAAACGATTCCATCTCATGATATGTACTCCTTAGCGCCGGCTGACATATGCAGATCTGCCGGCTTTTTATCAAAAAAGCTGGCACACACTGTCCGTGTACACCAGCTTTTCTCAAAACACATTCCGCACGGAAAGGCATCTGCCTCCCGGAATGCAACCGCACCAAATTACTGTGCATCTTCTCCGTCACACGCTGTCGCATCTGCCGGAGATACGTTCTCTTCTGCCTCATCGGAAACCGATTCCGCTGTGGTCTCATATGCAACAGATGCAGACTGCGCCGCCTTGCGGGCTTCCCGTTCTGCCTGCTCTGCTTCCTTTGCCGCACGGCGAGCAGCCTCTGCCGCCTCCGCCTCAGCTTTCCACTTTCCATAGGATGCGTTCTTATGGCCGCACTCCGGACAGAACTTCTGTCCGTCGTTCACCTTAGAGCCGCATTCCGGGCAAATGCTGGCATTATCCAGCCCTGCCAGTTCCGATTTCAGCACATCGATCTGTGCGATCAGATCCGATGCCTGCTGGAACAGTCCCTCGTACTGTTCTTCCGGCTGGCACTGGTTCTCCACATAATAGCGGGAACCGATCTCCTGATAAATCGTCTGGAGCGAATCGTTGCAGCTGTTGATCATGCGGCGTACTCTTGCACGGGCAGTCGCCTTTTTGGAAGTGTCGGCAACTTCTCTTGCCATCTTCCCTACATCGTCGCTCACTTTCCGAAACTGATCACGAAAATCCATTTGTTCTTTCTCCTCCATAAAAACACATTGCCGTTCTCCGGTACTGCTATTGTATGACAGTCCCCTGTCAAATGATTCCCGAATCAAGCAGTTTCCGCAGTACAGTCAGAGAGACAAAAGCGTCTGTGCTTTCTGGCAATTTTCTGATTTTATCCGCAGACATATGCAAATCTGGGGCTGCGCAGTCCCAGAACATTGCTGAATGCGTTACCGTTTACTGTTTTCTGACCGTCGATCGTCACCGAACGGACAAAGCCGCTGTCACCCACTTCCAGCCGAATCCAGTTGGACGGATTCGAGGAGAGTGCGATGCCATAGGCGTTCTGAATCCGGGAGCGTACTTCATCCACAGACATATAGGTGACCACACCATAATATGGATCGTATTCCGCATCATACTCACTGGGGACGCTGACCAGATAGTCATACTGTCTGCCCCAGATATCACCGGAGCTGGCAGTTGCGCCGCCGCTGGATGCGCCATAGACTGTCAGAGCGTAGTCTCCGTCATAATACAGCGCCTGTCCGGCTACTGCGGAAACCGCATCAATGACATTCTGCGGCGGATTTGGTTTTAAGATCACATTGTTCACGCTGCCGCCGTTAAACATAATGTAAGAATAAGCGGCAATTGCCTGGGCCTTCATTGCCTCCGGGTGCATGGTGGAACTCATCTCGTTGTATACGATCTGTGAAATGATATCCACATAGCTGCCGGTCACACCGTTTGCAGTGATCGTGCTGGACGCACTCTCCTGCACCAGTGTGGTGCCGGGAAAATAATGAAACAAAATTGACTGGTAGTCATAGCCGCCGTAGGTCGCATAGTAGTTAGCGCCGTTCTGGCTCATGCCCACACAGTGTCCATATCCATAAGTGGTAAATGCAAACTGACCGGCTTCTACGGATGCAGCCATAGAGGCTGCTGCGCCGATGTTTGCGCTGCCTGCCGCGCCGGAAGACGCCACAGCTGTGGATTCTCTGCGTGTTGTCGCATCCTGAATCGCAGCCGCCTGCTCTTCCGAGGGCTTAACTTCTTCATACTGTACCAATGATAAGCTGGAATCGTAATCTGAAATTTCAGCTTTCCACAAAGTATCGTCGCTTTCATTTGCTGCTGTCGTATCAGCTGCCGCAGTACTAGTACCCGCCGCATCTGTTTCCGGCACTGCATAAGCACTGACTGCGCAGGTCCCTGCCAGAAGTGCTGCAACTGCAAGTGCAATACCCATTTGTGGGTAACGTATTTTCATATCAAAACTCCATTTTGACCGACAAAAGCCGGGTAGTGATAGGAGACCGTCTGCATCGCTGCAGACCGTCCCCTGCCGCACAGAAGTACCGGACGAGGTCTCCCTCCCGGTCGTGTCACTCCTGTGCAGCGTCAGTTCCGCCGTTATTCTGGATCGTGCTGAGCATGGATGCAGTATCCTCACCGTCACGCAGACGGCGTGCCACGATCAGAAAACGGGAGTTGTCCTCATCGGAATAACAGGTGGAAAGTGTCAGAAGACTGTCGCCGTACTGCACGTCAATGGGGTTGTCGATCATGTTCTTGGAATTGACCGATCCCATATAGCTGTCGAAGGCTGCCTTGTCGTCCAGTTCTTCCATCTGCCAGTACTTAAAGTCCGAATCTGCATCACCGCCTGTGATGAGCAATCCGACCATCACATAGGTGTAGTCTGCATAATTGGAACTGAAAGTGATGAAAGGTGCTTCTTTATAGTAGGACGGATTCTGCCGGTACTGCCGCAGCGAACCGAACATGGTGTTGTCTGCCATGTTGTGTCCGTAGAGGACAATATTTTCTGACCATGTTTCCGGATCAGCGCCGAAGTCATCGGTGCAGTCCATAAACACGGTGCCGGCACGGAATTCCTGTCCGTCAAAGCCGTGGTCGAGATAATACTCGTTGTTCGAGGTCTGTACCACAGGATTGTCCACCTGTGAACCCTCGATGGTGATATAGCCTACCGTTTCCGGATTCTGTGCCAGAAGTTTTTTTGCACGTTCTGTCAGTTCCGGCGCCGCAGTTGTTGCCTCTGTCGCTGCCTCAGTGGCAGGTGCAGAAGTCGCTATGCCGGCATTCTGGTCGATCTGCTCACCGCATCCGACCGTAAACATGGAAAATACCAGTGCCGCAGCAACTGCGCTGCTTTGCCATTTCTTCATTTATGATTCCTCATTTCCATCAGTCCCCCTGCCCGTAAGGTGCAAAGGGCGCATTGGGGTCATATGTCTTTTCATGCCGCAGATAATACACATTGGGCCACTTGATGTTCGGGTTCGGAATGCTTCCGGCGATCCTCTCATTGGGATCTTCCCCGTCCCGCACACGCCGTGCCACGATCACCAGGCGTGCCGTATCAAAGGCATTATTGCAGGTAGAAAGGGTCAGCAGCTGGTCGCCGTAGGTCACATCCACATTGGTGATGCGCAGCGTCCGGCGCTTTACCTCATTGACATAGTTATAGAATTCCTTCTCACCCGAAAAGTCAATGGCGTTCCAATATTCGAACCGGGTATCCGTGGTATCCTCGGCATCTGCAATAAAGTAGCCGAAGATCTTGTACTGATAGGTCTCATAATTGGAATTCAGCTGGATGATAGGGTGTTCATCGTAATAATTTTCATCGGTACGGTAATATTTCAGCGTACCGAACATAGACAGGTCACGCATATTGTGACCGTAAATAATCAGATTGTCTGAGCTGGGACTCTTCAGCGTGCCGTCCTCGCCCACATCGTCAAAGGTACAGCGGTAATCCAGGAAGATCGAACCCGGCTTGGAATCCTCTTTCTGCACATTCCGGTAGAGATAATACTCATTGCCCGGCTCATCGTCCAGATGGTGCAGCACCGGGTAATCCACTTTGGTATCCGGAATCGAGATCCAGCCGTTGATCTCTGAATTCATTGCCAGCAGATCCGCCGCACCCGGCAGGAGCGTATAGATCTTTTCGGTAGGCTCTTCTGCCGCAGGCTGTGTCTCCTGCACTGCGGTGGTCGTCTGTACCGACTGGTTGGCGTGGTAATTGGAGCCGATGTCCTCATACAGCTTATCCGCACGGAAAATGTCCACAAAGTACAGGACGATCAGCACCATGCAGACCAGAAACACCGTCGCTGAAAAAAGAAAGATACTTTTCCGCACCACTTCGCCTCCGGAATCGCCGCGCTGAGGAAACAGCCCCAGCATTTTCTGACCAAACGTCTGTTTTCTCGGTTTCGGCGGCATGGGCGGCGGCGGATATTTTTCCGGGTGTTCCTTCTGATCCTTGACCTGTCGGATCTGCTGCGCCACACGCTGTGTGACCGCCTCCTCTTCCTCTTCCTGTGCAATGTGGAACAGGCTGGTGCGGATCGCCCGGATCTTGTCCTCCGGCTCAGCAGGAACCTCCTCCGGCGCTGTCTCTGAGATCTCTGCGGTATCTTCTGCCGCTGTTTCCGCCGCATCCGCAGTCTCAGATTCTTCTGCCGGTTCTTCCGCAATGCTGCGCTCCGGCTGTTCCGGCGTTTCCGCCGCCTCAGTCGGTGTTACAGCATTTTTTTCTTCTTCCTGCATTCTGCTTCCTCCATCAGGATTCGTTCTGCGATGCCGAATGCACACACAGCCGTACCCAGACGGATCTCTTCCCGTGTGCGCAGTCCGTACCGCCAAAGCTGCAAGTGCATGACTGCCTCTTGCTCCCCATACAGAATCCCAGCATAGACCGTCCCCACAGGCTGTTCGGGCGTACCACCGCCCGGTCCTGCCAGTCCGGTCACAGAGAGACAGAGATCAGCGTCCGACTGACGGCGCAGTCCCTGCGCCATCGCCGCAGCCACCTCTGCGCTCACCACACCATGCGCTGCGATCAGCTCTGCCGGAACGCCCAGCAGTCTGGTCTTCATCCGCTCCGCATAGGTACACAGCCCCAGTTCAAATACATGGGATGCGCCCGGCACGGAGGTAATCATCTGTGACAGCATACCGCCCGTACAGCTCTCTGCCGTGGCGATGGTCTGATGTTCTCCATCTAATAATTGTACAATATGTGCAAGGGTTTTGTCAAGTGCTTTTTCTGTGTCTTGATAAATACGACACACTTTTTTTTCATCTATTAAGGTATATGCCATATTTCACAGCACCTTCCTGTCTGCTCAGTTCAGTTCGAAAACCTTCATCGTTGTGCCGGCGACCGCCTTGTCTACCATCTCCGTAAAGTCGAACTTTGCCTGTGCCTTTTCCACTTCTTCCAGGGACGGGCGCACTTTCGGGTGTTTGGGCGTAAACACCGTGCAGCAGTCCTCATACGGCAGCGTGGAAGTCTCAAAAGTGCCGATGGCACGGGCAGTTTCCACGATCTCCGTCTTATCCGAACCGATCAGCGGACGGAATACCGGGATCTTGCTGACGGCATCGGTGCAGGCGATCGCCTGCATGGTCTGGCTTGCCACCTGTCCCACGCTCTCGCCGGTAATCAGCGCCAGGCAGTTGTCCTTTGCAGCGATCTTCTGGGCAATTTCCATCATCAGCCGCCGCATGATAACGGTGAAATACTCTTCCGGGCAATACTTCTTGATTGCCTCCTGGATCTCCGTAAACGGCACGCAGAAAAATGCAATGTTGCCGCAGTACGGCGTCAGTTCCTGGCAGAGCTGTTCCACCTTTTCCTGCGCACGGTCGGAGGTGTAAGGCGGGCTGACATAGTGAATGGCGGAAATATGTACGCCACGGCGTGCCATGCGATAACCTGCCACCGGGCTGTCAATGCCGCCGGACAGGAGCAGAAGCGCCTTGCCGCTGCTGCCGACCGGCAGACCGCCTGCACCCTTGAGGTTTGCCCCGTGGACAAATGCGTGGGTGTCACGAATCTCTACCATTACAGTCACGTCCGGATGGTGTACGTCAACGGAAAGGTGCGGATATGCGTCCAGCAGGATACCGCCCAATTCTGCGCAGATCTCCGGCGACTTCAGCGGAAATGCCTTGTCCGCACGCTTTGCCTCTACCTTAAAGGTATTTGCACCCTGCAAAACCTCTTCCAGATAAGAGACCGCCTTGGCAGAGATGTCCTCCATGGTCTTTTCGCAGACGCAGGCACGGCACAGCGCCGCAATGCCAAAGACGCACTGGAGCTGTTCCAGAACTTCGTCCAGATCGATGGTATCCGACAGCGGTTCCATATAGATGGTGGACTGCGCACGATTCAGTTTGAATGCGCCGAACTTTTTCAGACGGCGGCGCAGGTTCTTCATCAGGATATCCTCGAATGTGCCACGGTTCAGCCCTTTCAGTGCCATCTCGCCGTATTTTGCCAAAATCAATTCTTTTGCCATGTATTTTCTCCTTCTATTCCCGGCAATTCTGCCGTATCAGTGCATCAGATCTCTCTGTGCATCCTTCAATCCCTGTACCAGTGCCGCAATATCCTCTTCTGTATTGTCGGAACAAAAGCTGATGCGCAGGGCGCTGTCCACTTCCGCCGGCTTTGCGCCGAACAGTTCCAGCACGCCGCTGCTGGCGCCCTTGGAACAGGCAGAGCCGCTGGAAATATAGACCTCACGCTGTTCCAGATAGTGCAGCACGATCTCTGAACGATATCCCAACAGGGAAATATTCAGCACATACGGAGACGCCGACGGCAGGTCACGAATGATAACGCCGTCCATCTCCTTCAGCTGTTCGATCAGGCTGCTGCGCAGTCTGGAAACGGCATCGTACCGCTCATCCATAGTCAGCACCAGCTTTTCCGCCGCTGCGCCAAATGCCGCAATCACCGGAACGCCCTCCGTACCCGGACGCAGTCCCTTTTCCTGCCGGCTGCCGTACAGCACCGGTTTCAGCCGCACACCCTGGCGAATATACAGCGCTCCAGCGCCTTTCAATGCGTGTACCTTGTGACCGCTGAGAGATACCAGGTCTGCGCAGAGGGTTCTCGGCTTAAACGATACCTTTAAGAAACCCTGTACTGCATCGCAGTGGGTGATGATGTCCGGGTCACGCCGTTTCACGGTACGGAACACCTCTTCCACCGGCATCCGGTAGCCGTTTTCATTGTTCACCAGCATGATGCTCACCAGGCAGGTGTCCTTATCCACTTCTTTCAGAAAGTCCTCTGCATGGTACAGCCCGTCCTCTGCCGGCGGCACGGAGACTACCGTGAAGCCCAGCGTTTCCAGATGCGCCATAGTCTCCCTGACCGATGCGTGTTCCACGGCGCTTGTGATGATCTTCTTCCGCTTTCTGCCGTATGCGGCAGCTGCACCGCAGAGCGCCAGGTTGGTACTCTCCGTTGCGCCGGATGTAAACACGATCTCCTGCGCCTTGCATCCCAGTGCTCCGGCAACCTGATTGCGTGCATATTCTACTTCATGCTGTGCCTCCAGCCCCTTGCGGTGCAGAGAGGACGGGTTGCCGTAGTGTGATGAGATACAGCTCATCACAGCAGCAGCCGCCTCTGCGCAGGGTTTGGTCGTCGCAGCATTGTCCAGATAATGTTCCATATTTCTTCCCCCATCAGCGAAGTGTGCCGCACATTCTTCCTGCTCCGAAAGCACACTTTTTATCATGATTCGAGATTATTTTGATGCGTCTACTATTATAACACAGTTTCACGCATTGTGCAAGTAAAGAAAAAGCGCCGAAATTGCGGCATTTTTCAACTCCTGCGAAAAAATCAGAAAAAAACCAAAAAAAATTGAAAAAAAGGCTTGACAAATCGAAAATGTTGTGCTATAATAATTCTTGTCGCTGAAAACACGGCATACAAAAATGCGGATATGGCGGAATTGGCAGACGCGCTAGCTTCAGGTGCTAGTCCTCGCAAGGGGGTGGAGGTTCAAGTCCTCTTATCCGCACCAAGGATTTTGGAAAGCTGACTATGTGAAAGCATGGTCAGCTTTTTTGTTTTTCTCATGCCGCCGGAGGTGTCTTTATGCAGGAGATCCGCAAAACCATTGACCGCACCGTTTTTGGGCTGGTCTTATACACGCTGCTGCGGTACGCCGTCTTTGCCGCAGAACCGCTGGCACGAAAGTGCTGGGGCTGGATGACAATCCCGGACAGCAGCCGGCGGCAGGAAGTTCTGACTCAGCTGAACAGCAACGCCGCCAGCAGCGGTGTTTCCAGCATTGCTGCTGTATGCGTGGGTGTGCTGTTCCTGGGCTGGTACTTCCGAAAAAGTACACCGCCCGGAAAGCTCTTTTCCCAAAGACAGCCTCTGCCGCTGAAAGGATTTCTGCTGCTGAGCTGCATTTTCATGGGCGCACAGCTGATCTATTCCCTGTTCGGGAACAGTCTGGAGCTGCTGCTCCGGCTGTTTGGATATACCGCCATGGGACAGCTGGATGCTGCATCGGCACAAAGCACTACCCTTTCCATGTTCCTGTACACCGCCGTTTTTGCGCCGGTCGGCGAGGAACTCATCTACCGTGGACTGGTGATGCCGCAGTTTCAGCGATACGGAAAGGTGTTTGCCATTGCGACCTCCGCCCTGCTGTTCGGCGTCATGCACGCCAATCTGTTCCAGATGCCGTTCGCCTTTCTCACCGGGCTGGTGCTGGGCTACACGGCGGCGGAATTTTCGCTCCGCTGGTCCATTCTGCTGCACCTGCTCAACAACCTGGTATTCGGCGAACTGCTGGGCAGGGCGATGGGTTATCTTTCCCCTGCCGCACAGGACTATCTCTATCGCGGCATCAACATTTTCTTTTTCGCTTTCGCCGCATTCTGGCTGCTCCGCCACCGGGAACAGCTGAAACAATACCTCCGGGAAAACGGATGCGCCGGGAAAACCTATGCCGCCGCTTTTACGGCAGCGGCAATGCTGGTGTTTGTGATTGGAAATGTGGGGTTGGCAGTTTCCGGGGTTCAGAAGCTGGGATAAAAAAGCCGCAGAAGAAGTTTGGTCCACTTCTCCTGCGGCTTATTTTCCTTTAGCCTCTGTTCAGAATCTTACGGACTACAGCAAAAATATTCCTCAATACTGAAAAGCACTGCCTCCGGCAAACTCCCGCACCAGCGAATCCGCCGGTATATGTTCCAATGTCAGCGGTGCCACATCATCCCACATCTGCCGCAGCTCCAGCAGCATGGGGTGCTGCATTTCCGCCTCCAGTTCCCCGTCCAGCAGCGTCTTGTAAATGCCAAGCTCATAGGGCAGGAACGTGTCTATGGAAAAATCAGCACGCTTTTTATAGGGTGCAATATATTTGTGTTCCCCTGCCTGCACGTGTTCAAACATGGAGAGTGTCTCTGCCACACTGCGCTGGCGGAAGTTCTTGTCCCGGAGCATCCGGCGCATGAGCCGCAGTCTGGACGGATGCAGCACGGTTTCTCCGTTTGTCACACGGGTGCGGACGCTGACATAGAGCCGCACCGTCATATCCTCGGGGATGGTGATGACATCCGGATTCAGCGCATGGATGCCCTCCAGCAAAAGCAGCTCGCCGGGCTTCCGGGTCAGCTGCCAGTCCTGGTCGATACGAGTCGTGGTGGGAAAATGATACCGTGGCATCCAGGTAGGTTTGCAGGCAATGATGCTTTGCAGCTGCTGGTTCAGATAGGGAATGTCTACCCGTGCCGGAGACTCCAGATCCAGCTTTCCCGTTGCCGCCATTTCCCGCTGCTGCGGTGTCATGGTGGAAAAGAAATTGTCCATGGAAATGGTATGGGTCTCCACGCCCCATCTATCCAGAAAGCGCTCCAGCAGAAAAGCCGTGGTGGTCTTTCCCGAACCGGACGGCCCTGCAAGCAGGATCACCGGGCGCTCCACCGCTGTTTTACGGATGGCATCCGCTACCTTTTCCAACTCGTCCAGAAACGCCAGATCTGCCTGCCGCATGGCATCCTCGGAGGCAGTCATAGCTTGGTTGATGTCTGTCAGTTTTCTGTATCTCATGGTCGTTTCACCTTTCTGCAGTACCAAATCACACTGCACGTATGCAAGTGCAGATGTGCTATTGGTATTATAGCATATTTCCACAGTTTTTGTCAATTGAAAGAGTATGATATTGTACACTTTTCCGAATTCTGTAGTGCAGGATTCCGGAGAATTCCTCACACCGCATTTCGAAAAGAAAGTGATCCGCCCGAAACGAAAAAGAAAATCAGTGGACAACACAGCAGTTTTGTGGTATAATGGTAGCATCACAATGAAAAAGGAGCGATCACAATGCGTAGCGATCTGATCTATATTCCGGACAGCGAACTGGATGCCCTCATTCAGCAGGACACCCCTTACCTGGATCTGACGACTCTGGGGCTGGACATCGGCGATGAGCCGGGTTCGCTGTCGTTCTATACCCGTGAGGCGTGTGTCCTCTGCTGCACCGAAGAGGTCTCCCGTATTCTGACCAAACTGGGACTTTCCACCGCATATTCTCTCCCCACCGGCACACAGATCGGCGCCGGCGAACTGTTCTTCACCGCAGAGGGCAGCGTCTGCGACCTGCACCGGGCGTGGAAGATCTGCCAGTCCCTGCTTTCCCACTGTTCCGGCGTTGCCACAAAGGCAAGAAATATGCTGAGCCAGGTACAGGCGATCTCGCCCGCCATCTCTCTGACAGCGGCACGGGCGCATTTTCCGGGAACAAAAGCGCTGGTCACAAAGGCAGTCGTTGCCGGCGGCGTCATTCCGCACCGCATGGGACTCTCGGAAACCGTCCTCATCTATGAGACCCACATCGCCTGCATGGGCGGTCTGGAGGTGTTCCTGGAACGCTATCCCCAGCAGAAAAGCCACTTCTGCGAAAAGAAAGTCTTTGTGGAAACACAGTCCGCAGAGACGGCGCTCCGCTGTCTTTCCGTGGGCGTGGATGCCATCCAGTTTTTCCAGATGCAGCCGGATGCGCTGGCAAAGGCTGTGGAACAGGTCAAGGCGGCATATCCCCACTGCACCATTATCGCAGCCGGAAATCTCACCGAAGAAAACGTGGCAGAATATGCGGCAACCGGCGTAGACGGTCTGGTCAGCTCGGCATTCTACCGGGCAGAACCCATTCAGATGCAGGCACAATTTCACACCAACTAAAGGAGTATTTTTGACATGAAAACCATCGGAATCATCGGCGCAATGCCGTCAGAACTCGTAGACATCCGCCTGGGTCTCCCCGATTCGGAGATCCAGAAAAAGGCTGGTTTCGACTACTATATCAACCAGGTGGGTGACACCCGTATCGTCCACGTCTGCAGCGGCATTGCAAAGGTCAACGCCGCTGTCTGCACCCAGGCGCTCATCGACAATTTCGAACCGGATGCTGTCATCAACGCCGGCATTGCAGGCGGCATGAACAACGACATTCACGTTTGTGACGTTGTGGTTTCCAGCGAAGTGCTGCCCCACGACCTGGATCTGCACTTTCTGAAGGACTATCCGCCTTACTGCGGCATCTACACCGCAGACCAGGCGCTCATTAACCTGGCAGTCAAGACCTGCGATTCCTTCGAAGTGAAGTCCTTCGTGGGACGCATCGTCTCCGGCGAGGCGTTCGTCACAGACAGCGCCGTCAAGGCAGAGATCCAGCAGCGACTCGCACCCTATGCCATCGACATGGAAAGCGCCGCTGTGGGACAGTGCGCCTACCGGAACAGCGTTCCCTTTGTCAGCGTCCGCTGCATCTCCGACAATGCAGATGACGAGGGCGCTATGTCCTTCGATCAGTTCGAAAAGATCGCCGCAAAGCGTGTGGCAGACATCGTGCTGCGCATGATCGAATCGCTCTGAGGAAAAACGCTATGACATTACAGCAGCTGCAATATGTGATCGCCATTGTGGAACACGGCTCGATCAGCGAAACGGCAAAACAGCTCTATGTGGCGCAGCCCACGCTTTCCAGTGCTGTCCGCACCCTGGAAGAGGAATTCGGCATCGTCATTTTCCACCGCTCCGCCAGAGGAATCGCCCTCACCGAGGACGGACGGGAGTTCCTGTCCTACGCCAGACAGGTGGTGGAACAGGCGGACCTGCTCCACCAGCACTACGGCGCAGCCAAACAGACACGCCAGCGGTGTTCCATTTCCACCCAGCACTACGCCTTTGCGGTGGACGCTTTTGTCCGGCTCATCCAGCGGCTGTCCCCGGAGTCCTACGAATTCACCCTCCGGGAGACACGCACCCACGAGATCATGGAGGATGTGCGCAACTTCGACAGCGAGATCGGCATTCTGTACCTCAGCAGCTTTAACGAAAAGGTGATCCGTGCCATGCTGGAGGAATACCACCTGGAATTTCACTCTCTGGTGAATGCAGAACCACACGTCTTTCTCCGGGCAGAGCATCCTCTCGCCGGACGGGCATCTGTCACGACCGCCGACCTGGAACCCTATCCGTTCCTCTGCTTTGAACAGGGTGTCCACAATTCGTTTTACTTTGCGGAGGAACTGCTCAGCACCATGCCCCACAAAAAGTGCATCCGTGTCAGCGACCGTGCCACCTTGTTCAATCTGCTCCGCGGCGTCAACGGCTACACCATTTGCAGCGGCATGGTAAGCGCCGATCTGAACGGCGGCGACATCGTCTCTGTTCCCCTGGATACGCCGGAGCGGATGGAAATCGGCTGGATCTCCAATCCGAGGATTCAGGAGAGCCACGGCGCTCAGCTGTATATCCAGGAATTGCAGCAGGTGCTGATGGAGTATCAGCAGCCGGTGAGGAAATAAGACAGATTTATATTATCACATCGCAAAAAGCCGGCATTGTCTATGCAGAAAATCATAGGCAATGCCGGCTTTCTATTTTTTATGGATTAGGCTTACGCTTGATATGGCAGTGTGTCAATCAAATGGGCTAAGAATTGCAGCAATACCGTTGCATCGCTGGCGCCCAGTTCACCATTGCCGTCACAGTCTGCATTTTTTAATGCAGCACTATCCAGCGCAACCGCACCGGAAACAGCCTTATTCAGCAAAACTGCATCTGTGATATCCGTTCTGCTGTCCAGATTGATGTCTCCGTAAATCGCAGCACTCGGCTCTGTATCCGCTATGGTAATAAAACCAGTTTCAAAAGAATTCAATTCAATTGCAGCTATATTATCCGTATCATCAAATCGAGCTGCACTCTCATCCTTCAGCACAGGCGTAACAGAATACACTTCACCGCCCGTCACAGTTTCAGGCAGTTTTACAGTTATTTCCGCAATCGTTCCGGCAGGGATGTTGTCGCATGAAACATTCCCATAGGAATAAGGCATCCATACAAAGGAATCGGAACTTTCCGGAAAGCACGTTGCTTTTGTCGTGCTTCTGGCATTCACATAGGACAAGCCATCCGACAGCTGCATTCCCATGCCGATCGCACACAAATCAAAGTTCACACGGATCGGCAGCGTCACTTCATAATTTGCTGCTTTCAGTTCATCCAGTGTCAGATCAATCGAACCAACCGACAGAGCATTTTTCTTTTCCTGTGTAGTCGTTGTCGCTTTTGTGGTTGTGGTAACTGTCACTTCTGTAGTTGTAACTTCCGTGGTTGTAGTCGCTGTCGTCTCTGTCACAGTTGTTTCTGATGTGCTGGAAGTATCGTCTTTAATCGAAATGTAACCTGTTTCAAAAGACTCTACTTCAACTGCAACGTTTTCTCCATACACATATTGAATCGCAGTGTTATGTCTTCCCCTATAATCTTCCATTGTAGGCGTAATAGAATATACCTCACCGCCTGTCACAGCTTCGGGAAGGCGTACTGTGATTTCTGCGATTTGTCCTGCGGGAAGATTTTCACTCCCATAGGCATAGGAAATCCATACAAATGAATTCGAACTTGCTCCAAAACAGGATGCGCCCGTCACACTTTTCGCATCGACAAAAGTCAGATCATCCGACAGCCACATTCCCATATCAATTGCACACAAATCAAAATTTACACGGATCGGCAGCGTCACTTCATAATTTGCTGCTTTCAGTTCATCCAGCGTCAGATCAATTGATCCGACAGACAAAGCGTTTCCTTTCTCCGGCATCGCAGTAACCGTTGTAGTAGTTGTTGCTTCACCTGTGCCAGTCACTGTTGTTTCTGACTGTGCCGGACCGAAAATGTTGATTTTTCCAGTTTCCAAAATGCCCACTGCAGCACTGACAAATTCTCCGTCCAAATATATCTCTGCATAGGAGGGAACACCTTTGGCATTTTCCATGGTCGGCGTAATGGAATAAGAGCTGCCGCCTGCTGCATTTTCCGGAAGCTGTACTGTAATTTCAGCAATTTGTCCGCCGGGAAGATTTCCCTTAGAAGTATTGCTGTACGTCATCCATACAAAAGAGTTAAAAGAGGAAGCGGCTGCGATTGCCTTTGTGGTACTGCGTGCTTTTACATAGGTCAAGCCATCTGACAATTGAAACCCCATATCAATTGCAGCCATCTCAAAGTTCGCATACACCGGCAGCGTAATCCTGTAGCCAGCCGCTTTCAGCTCATCTAATGTAATATCAGCAGAACCGACATACAGCATCCTTTTTTCGCCTTGCGAAGTTGTTGTGGTCGCAGTGGTTTCTGCAGTTGTCGTTTCTGCGGCACTGGTCGCAGTTACTTCTGCATCTGTGATAGAAATATAACCGGTTTTCAAGGAATCTATCTCCAACGTAATGAGACGACCTTCCGCATCAAACTGACCGGCAGTGTAATGTATGCCTCTGGCATCTTCCATCGTCGGAATGATCGAAAATATCTCTCCGGCAGATGTGTTTTCCGGCAGGCGCACCTTTATGGCTGCAATCTGTCCGGCTGAGACATTATTGTTGCAGGAATAAGGCATCCACACAAAGTTTTTTTCGCAGGAAGCGACTGCACTCGCTTTTGTTGTACTCTCTGCACGCACATAAGTCAGCCCGTCTGACAAATGAAATCCCATATCAATCGTCGCCAGATCGAAATTTACGCTGATCGGCAGCGTCACTTCATAATTGGCTGCCTGCAGTTCTTCCTCTGTCAGCGAAACTGAACCAACAGACAATGTTTCCCCGGATTCGTCATCGTCATAAGCTTCTGCAGCGGCATCGCTTTCCTGGGTGTCTGCATCGCACCATCCTGCAAAGGTCCCCGACATCTGCGGAAACCCTGCCAGGGATATTACACCAGCTGTCAAAGCCGCAATAACTTTTTTCCATTTTTTCATAGAGATCACAATCCTTCCTTTTGAAAAAAAATAGAAGTTTATACCATATGTCACTTCCTAATTTTATTCTATCATTTCATCCTCTATTTGTCAATAGTGACAAATAGAATAAATCTATTTTCAAAAATATATTTTTCTGCACCAAACTGACCGGAAACGCATCTTCTCCCGATTGCCCGTCCTGCCGCCGCAGATTCATGCACATTGTTCTAAAATGATGCAAGAGATTCTGACAGATATTTTTCTCTCCAAACGGTATAATGGATACACCAATGATATTTCAGGCATCTCGCCTCAGAGCCTGCCGGCATATCCGAATGTACGCTGACTGCAACCACGGATTTTCCTGAACTCTCCCGAAAATCCGCAGGCAGAACACATGCAGAAAGGTACACCGGCAGACGCTCCGCAAAGAAAGGACGTTTCCATCATGCGCAACCCCAGCCAACCTCAGCTCCTCCATCGCATTCCCGTTCCACGCATTCTCCGGGAGACCGGCGGCGGTTTTCTCTCCGGACTGCTCCTTGCCGGTACATACGTGGGAACCATGACCTCGCCGCTGCCTATCGCCATCGCCGCCAACCTCAGCGCACCCGGCGCCGTTGCCGTTCTCATCGGCAGTCTGATCTCCTATATGCTTTCCAACACCATGCTGGACAACCTGCCCCTGCTGTTCGCCCTGGTGGTCGTGGTATGCCTGCGCCTGTTGAAACGTCCGGCAAAAACAGCCGCCGGCATGGCGTGCAGCACCGGCATCTGCGTATTTCTCTCCGGCATTGCCGTCTCCCTGGTATTCCACGCCAGCGGCGCAGAAGTGATCGGCTACACCATGACAGCGGCGCTCACCGGCTGTGCCTCCTATTTTATGCACGCCGTCTTTTCCAGCGTCTGCAGCACAGGCAAGATTCCCCTGCGTTCCACCGACGGATGCGCCGCCGCAGTTGTTCTCATTCTGGCGGTGGCGGCATTCAGCTGTTATGGTATCCCGTCCATGAACGCCGGCTGCGTCATCAGCACCGCAGTCACACTGATCGGAGCAAAGAAGTTCCGGTGTGCCGGCGGCGTGATCTGCGGCGCGCTGACAGCCTGCGGCGCAATCCTGGGCGCACCGGATGCCGGACTTCCTATGCTGATCCTGCCGGTAGGCGGTCTGCTGGTGGGCTATCTCTCCGGGAAAAACCGGTTTCTCATTGCCGGTGTATTTTTCCTGTTCTCTCTGATGGCGCTCATCACCTTCGGGACAAGCCTGCTCCAGGTCTCCGCTGTCATCAACCTGTTTCTGGGCAGCGCAGCCTTTCTGTTCCTGGACAGCAGCTGGCTGGACAAGTGGCTCATCACAGACCTGCCCGACCACTCTGACAACACGCTGCCCCTTTCTTCCCGGCTGCAATATATGGCAGATGCCATCCGCAGCGTTCGGGAGGATACAGATGCCATCTCGGCGATCCTGCCCCAGGAAGAATCCACAGGCGACGCCACACGGGAAGTCTGCGAGACTGTCTGCGGCAGCTGCCGGAACAAGCTGCGCTGCTGGGAAACCAACTACGAGGACACCCTTGCCGGCTTTCGGAAAATGGAGACCCATCTGAGCGCCGCACCGCCTGCAATTCCACAGGAGCTGGAACACTGCATTCGGACAGAGCGTCTGCGCACCCTCTTTTCCCGTCACGCCGCAGACCGGCGCAAGGCACGCTTTCTGGCGGCACGCACTGCCGAGAGCCGCACGGTTCTCCTGGAACAGCTGGCAGCCGCAGAGGACCTGCTCACCGCCACCAGCGACCAGCTGCACATCCGCTACAGCAGTGAACTCAGCGAGACCGTGCGCCGCAAGCTGCTCCACTACGGTTATCCCTGCGACTCCGCCGCAGTGTACCACACCCTTTCCGACCGGCTCATGATCGAGATGTGCTGCCAGAGCCGGGAACTGGACGGCTGTCTGCCCACCATCCGGCACATCCTGTCTGAATCTCTGAATCTGACGCTGGAAGAACTGGACCCCATCTACTCCGGCGAGACTATGCGCTATCGGCTCTGCCAGCGTCCCAGATACCGGCTGGAACACTTCACCTCCGCCCGGCACGCCAGCCAGGAGACCATCTCCGGCGACACTGCCATCCTCTTTACCGACAGCGCCGGCAACCCCTATCTGGTGCTGTCCGACGGCATGGGAACCGGAAAAAATGCTGCCATCGAGTCCCGGATGACCACAGAGCTGTTCCGCAAGTTTATCAGCGGCGGCATCTCCGGCACAGCGGCTGTCCGCATGATGAACGGGCTGCTGCTGACCAAATCGCCCCAGGAGACCTTTGCCACACTGGATGTGGCACGGTTCGACCTAGATGCCGGGTGTCTCACCATGATGAAATCCGGAGCAGCCGCCACACTGATCCGCCACGGCGGAAAGGTCTCACGCATCAGCGCCATGACGTTTCCCCTCGGACTGGAACCGGAGGGCGAAACAGCGATACGGCAGGTAAAGCTCTGCCCCGATGACATCATTCTGATGCTGTCGGACGGCGTCAGCGAGGACGCCTATCCGCTGATCCGGCAGCTGCTGGAAACCACCAGTGACCTGGAACAGATCGTGATGGAGATCTGCGAAAAGGCAGAGATCTTCGCCGGCGGAAAGTGCCGGGATGATGTGACCGTCTGCGCCGCTCGTCTGCTCCCCACATTCTGAGACAGCATTCCACAGTTTTGCAGTATCTAATTTTTACCAAATCAAAGCTGTTTTTTGCTGAATTCATTCAGATTCCGGATTTTTCTTCTAAAAATACAATTGCAGGTGATGTGCCGTGTACTTTGTGCGATATCGCCACAAAAAGAATACAAAGCCGTTATGATACGTCTTTGATTTTGTGCAACTTGACTAAATATACGGTTCAAATATGGGCGGTTCTATGAAATTTACTGGATACTCAAAAAATAACTTGCAATACTATCCTTTATATGTTAAAATATGAATAGAAAACAAAAGGAGGGTATGCTATGCAATCAACACAGAAATCCACCGCAAATGATTTTCCATTGTATTTGTTCCATCAGGGCAAAAACTTTGAGGCACATAAATTCTTTGGTGCGCACCCGTTCCGGCGCGGAAGAGGACAGTTCTACCGCTTTCGTGTCTGGGCGCCCCACGCCAAAAGCGTCTCCGTGATCGGAGAGTTCAACAACTGGAACCGCACCACAAATCCCATGCACAAGATCTCAGACACGGTCTGGGAAGCAGAGCTGCCCCGCCTGAAACAATTTGACAGCTATAAATACAGCATCGAGACCCAGGACGGCCGCATTCTGGACAAGGCAGACCCTTATGCCGCACACTATGAGCGCCGGCCCGGCACCGCCTCCAAGCTGTTTGAAAGTGAATATGTATGGGGAGACCGGGAGTGGATGCTGGAAAAGAAAAAGCACGTCCCGTACAAAAGCCCCATGAATATCTATGAGGTGAACATCTCCTCCTGGAAACACAACCCGGCAGAAAAGTTCCCCAGCTATATCGGCTTTGCGGAAGAGATCATCCCCTATCTGAAAAAGATGTCCTATACCCACGTGGAATTCATGCCGCTGACGGAATATCCCTATGACGGCTCATGGGGATACCAGGTCACCGGTTACTTTGCACCCACCTCACGGCACGGCACGCCGGATGACTTCCGGAAAATGATCGACCTGTTCCACCAAGCAGGCATCGGCGTTATCCTGGACTGGGTTCCGGCACACTTCCCGAAAGACCCCATGGGGCTGTGTGAATTCGACGGCACATACTGCTATGAATATGCCGATCCGCTGAAAATGGAACACAAGGGCTGGGGAACCAGAGTATTTGACTACAGCAAAGGCGAGGTCTGCTCGTTCCTGATCTCCAGCGCCTGCTGCTGGCTGGAGGACTTCCATCTGGATGGACTCCGGGTGGACGCAGTGGCATCCATGCTCTATCTGGACTACGACCGGCAGGACGGCGAATGGCGTCCCAACGTTTACGGCGGTCACGAAAACCTGGAGGCGGTAGACTTCCTGCGGCATCTGAACGAGGCGGCATTCTCCCGGAATCCGGACATTCTCATGATCGCAGAGGAATCCACCGCATGGCCGATGGTCACCAAGCCCACCGACATCGGCGGTCTGGGATTCAACTTCAAGTGGAACATGGGCTGGATGAACGATATGCTCAGCTACATCTCCCTCGACCCCATCTACCGGGCGTTCAACCACGACAAGCTGACGTTCTCGTTCTTCTACTGTTTCTCGGAGAACTACATCCTTCCCATATCGCATGACGAGATCGTCTATGGAAAATGCTCCATGCTGGAGAAGATGAGCGGTCAGACCGAAGAAGAAAAGTTCGCCTCTTACCGGGCGTTCCTGGGTTATATGATGGCGCATCCCGGAAAGAAGCTGCTCTTTATGGGACAGGAATTCGCACAGAAAAAAGAGTGGAACTATGAGACGCAGCTGGACTGGGAACTCCTGGAACAGCCGGCGCACCAACAGATGGAACAGTTCTCACAGGATCTGAACAAATTCTATCTGGAAAACGCCGCCCTCTGGCAGGACGACGATTCCTGGCAGGGATTCAGCTGGATCTCCCACGACGACTATCAGCAGAGCGTCATCGCCTTCCGGCGCATTGACGACGACGGAAACGAGATCATCGCCATCTGCAACTTCTGCCCGGTGCAGCGCAACGACTATAAGATCGGTGTGCCGAAGGAAGGCAGATACCAGGTGGTATTCAATACAGATGCAGCAGTCTACGGCGGCAGCGGCGTCACGGAAAAGAAATTCCAGACGCTCCCCATTGCCATGCATGGTTTTGAACAGTGCATCTCCCTCACCCTTGCACCGCTTTCTGTACTCTATCTGAAGTACAATCCGGTGAAAAAGCGTGCGCCGAGAAAGTCCGCAGCTGCAAAGGCATCCACTGCAAAGAGCGCAGCCGTCAAGCCGAAAAAGACGACAGTCAAAAAAACGGCAGACACTGCGAGAAAACGCAAAACAGTTCCCGGCAGTACGAAATGAGCCGGACTGCTTTTCCATTCTGTCACCCATTCAAAAGAAGTTTTTGAATTTATATTAGGAGGAATATCATGAAGATCAAGAAAAAGTGCGTCGCCATGCTGTTGGCTGGCGGACAGGGCAGCCGACTGTATGCCCTGACACAAAAAGTGGCAAAACCAGCGATCCCCTATGGCGGTAAGAATCGTTTCATCGACTTCCCGCTTTCCAACTGCATCAACTCCGGTATTGATACCGTGGGCGTTCTGACCCAGTATCAGCCGATGGTGCTGAACGAATACATCGGCAACGGTCAGCCGTGGGATCTGGATAAGATGCACGGCGGTGTACACGTTCTGCCGCCGTATCAGACCGCAGCAGGCGCATCCTGGTATGAGGGTACTGCCAATGCGATCTATCAGAACATGGCGTTCATCGAGCGCTATGACCCGGAATATGTCATCGTCCTGGGCGGTGACCACATCTACAAGATGGACTATTCCAAGATGCTGGATTATCACATTGCCAACCAGGCTGACAGCACCATCGCCGTAATTGATGTTCCCCGTTCGGAGGCATCCCGTTTCGGTATCATGACCTGTGACGAAAGCGGCAGGATCGTAGACTTCACCGAAAAGCCGAAGGAGCCGAAATCCACGCTGGCATCCATGGGCATCTATGTATTCACATGGGAAAAGCTGCGCAAATATCTGATCGAAAATGAAAATGCCAACACCGGTTCGAAGGACTTCGGCAAGGATATCATCCCGGCAATGCTGGAAAATGATGAGCGTCTGTTCGCCTATGAGTTCGAGGGCTACTGGAAGGACGTCGGCACACTGGACAGCCTGTGGGAAGCAAACATGGATCTGCTCAGCCCGAATGTGCCGCTGAACCTGTATGATCCGGACTGGAAGGTATATTCCCGTCACAACAATATGCCGCCGCAGTACATCGGCGCAAATGCACACGTAGAAAACTCCATGATCACAGAGGGCAGCGTGGTAGACGGTACGGTGGACTTCTCCATCATCTCCTCCGGCGTTACCATCGAAGAGGGCGCATCGGTCAAGTACAGCATCGTTATGCCCGGCACGACCATCAAGAAGAATGCAGTGGTGGAATATGCGATCATCGGTGAAAACTGCGTGGTAGAATCCGATGCCATGATCGGTATGAATCCGGAATCTGTTCCTAACCGTGAGGATTGGGGCATCGCCGTTCTCGGTCATAATATCACGATCTCTTCCGGCAAGCGAGTTCTTCCGAAAGAAATTATTTCCGAAAATCTGTAAAGGCGGTGGCGTACAATGAGTATCAATCAAAATGTTTTAGGTTTAATTTTTGCAAGCATCAACGACTCCGCAGTTATTGATCTGACCAAGCTGCGGACTATGGGTTCGATCCCTTACGGCGGACGTTACCGCATGGTAGACTTTCCGCTTTCCAATATGGTAAACTCCGGCATCTCTGAGGTCGGCGTCATCACCAAGTCCAACTACGGCTCTCTGCTGGATCACCTGGGTTCCGGCCGTGAATGGGATCTGGCACGGAAAAAAGGCGGTCTGCACCTGCTGCCGCCGTTCAGCCAGGTCGGCGGCGGTACATACCAGGGACGTCTGGAGGCGCTGAGCAACATTTGGAGCTTTGTGGAACACACCAAGGCGGAATATGTGGTTCTGGCGAACAGCGATCTGGTTACGACCATCGACTTTACCGACGCTCTGACACAGCATCAGAACAGCGGCGCTGATATCACCGTGATCTATGCCAAGGGACTGTACAACCGGGATAAGAGCACAAATGGCTGCATTCTGCAGATCGACGAGGAGAACACCATCAAGGAAGTTCTGACCAATCCCATGCTTGCCGGCGAGTGCAACATCTCTCTGGATATGTTCATCATGACCACCGACTTCCTGAAACAGGTCGTTCTGGAGGCGATCAGCAAAAACCAGAAGAGCCTCATACGTGACCTGCTCCAGGCACGCAAGGACGAGTTTGTCTTTAAGGCATACGAGCATAAGGGCTGTTTCTTCAAGATCGACAGCCTGGAGGCTTATTACAAGGCAAACCTGGCGCTGCTGGACACCAAGACACGCAACAACGTATTCAACAGCGAAGCTCCGATCTACACCAAGGTCGGTGACAACGCACCGGTAAAATACGGTCTGGAATCCAGCGTGAAGAATTCCCTGGTAGCCGACGGCTGCATGATCGAGGGCACAGTGGAAAACTGTGTTCTGTTCCGTGGCGTGAAGATCGCCAAGGGCGCTGTTGTCCGCAACTGCGTCCTGATGCAGGGTACTGAGATCGGCGAGGGCTGCAACATTGATGCCATCGTTGCCGACAAGAACGTTACCATTTCTGCAAACCGTGTTCTGACTGGTTCTCCGGAGTATCCGCTGTATCTGGGCAAGAAGGCAACCATCTAAGCGCTGGTTTCTGCGTTTGGAATCTCATTTGAAATAGAAATTTCTGCCGTATGCGACCGGCATACACGGGCAAGTGCCTGTGAAACGGTTCATACGGCAGTTTTTGCAATGCCGCAAAATTGTGTGTGCGGCGTTGCCGTCATAAAAGGAGTGTTGGAAATGAAAATATTATTTGCTGCCAGCGAGGCACTGCCCTTTGCCGCATCCGGCGGTCTGGCAGATGTGGCTGGTTCTCTGCCTGCTGCGCTGAGCAAGAACAGTGAGATCGACTGCCGTGTTGTTATGCCCCTGTACCGGAGCGTCACCCCGACTGTCCGCAACAAGATGACCTATCTCAAGGACATCACCGTAGAGGTTGGCTGGCGGAAACAGTACTGCGGCATCTACACCATCCAGGTGGGCAAGGTGACCTATTACCTGCTGGACAACCCGTATTATTTCATGCGGGACGGCATGTACGGCTTTTACGACGACTGCGAACGCTTTGTCTTTTTCAGCCGTGCCGTGCTGGAAATTCTGCCGGCGCTGGACTGGAAACCGGACATCATCCACTGCAACGACTGGCAGACAGCTATGGTGCCGGTGTTCTACCGTGTTCTCTATCAATATCACCAGGAATTCGAGAATATCCGCATTATCTACACCATCCACAACATCCAGTACCAGGGCGTTTACGGCAAGGAAGTTGTCACGGAGCTGATGGGCATTCCCACCTATCACACCAGCCTGCTGGAATTTGACGGCATGGTGAATCTGATGAAAGGCGCTATTGAGACGGCAGACCGTGTCACCACCGTCAGCCCCACCTATGCGAAAGAGATCCTCGACCCGTGGTATTCCTATGGGATGGATCGTGCTTTGGTGCGGCGGCAGGACGGCATTGTAGGTATCCTCAACGGCATTGACGTCGTGGGCTATGACCCGGAGACGGACTCCAACTTGAAAAAGCATTATTCCGTGACTAAGATCGCCGGCAAAAAAGAGTGCCGGGCTGCACTGCTGCATGAATGCGGGCTGACCGATTCCGATGCGCCGGTAGTGGGCATTGTGACCCGTTTCGTGGCACACAAGGGCATCCAGCTGGTACAGCAGACCTTCCAGGAAATGCTGCAGCTGGGCTGCCGGTTCGTGGTGCTGGGCAGCGGCGAGCGGCTGTACGAGGACTTCTTCCGGGAAATGCAGGCAGAGTATCCGGATCAGGTGCATGTGACCGTGGGCTTTGTCCCGGCAATGGCACGGCGTATCTACGGCGGCGCAGATATTTTTCTCATGCCGTCCCAGAACGAACCCTGCGGTCTGGCACAAATGGTTGCCATGCGGTACGGCACCATTCCGGTGGTACGGGAAACCGGCGGTCTGAAGGACTCCGTTTTCGATGCCGGCGGCAAGAACGGCAACGGCTTTACGTTCAAGACCTATGACGCATACGATATGCTGGATGCCGTGAAACGTGCCTGCGAGCTGTTTGCCGACAAGCGGAAGTGGAACGCTCTGGTGCGCCACGCCATGAAGTGCGACTACAGCTGGAATGTTTCGGCAGAGAAATACGTGGAGTTGTATCGGTCGTTGTTGGGGTGAGAATGTGCTGGGAAAGGCACATTGAAATATAAAACCAAATCCAAAATATCCCCGGAGGTGTTATTATGAAAAGAAAAGCATTTACACTGACACTTGCAGCATTCCTGCTGGCTTCGCTGGCAGCGTGCAGCAACGGAACGAATTCGTCCAAAACCGCAAACGAAACAACCAGTGCCGTGGAAACATCTGTTTCTGAAAATGCGCATTCCGACATCATCCGCATCTGCCAGGATTTTTTGCAGAACAACGAGACTGATGAGACTCTGGCGAGCATCCTCGACATGGACACACCGGATGTGCAGGAGATGAAAAATCCGCCGTCAGAACACACCTACGCCGCATTGGCGGAAGAGCCGGGAACCGGTCCTTATTATGCGGTCACCTTTTCCACAACGGAAGATGGTCTGCTCGGTCCGATCATTCTCTATGTAAACCAGGAAAAGGAAGTTTTCGGTGCCGGGTATCGGGAGTGAGTTTTCGATGGATCGGGGAATTATTTAGTACACAAGGAGGCATTCCCCATGGACGAAATCTGGGCAAAGCTCTACGCCGCTGCCAAGGCGGTACAGCAGGAACGGCAAATCTCCGACTATGTGCTTGCCGGCGGCGTGGCTGCTGCGGTGTTATCCAAATCCGGCAGGATCTACACCGGCGTTTGCATTGACACCTGCTCCACGCTGGGCATCTGTGCAGAGCGAAACGCCATTTTCAACATGATTACCAACGGCGAACAGGAGATCGACAAGGTGCTTTGCATTCTGCCGGACGGTTCCGGCGGCGCACCCTGCGGGGCGTGTCGGGAACTCATGGTGCAGCTGATGCCAAACGGCAGGTACAAGGACATCGAGATCATGATGGACTACGCCGCCGGACGCATCGTCAAGCTGGGCGAGATCACGCCGGAATGGTGGATCGAATAACCTACAACAACACAAAACGGGACAGGGTTTCCATTTTCAGAAACCCTGTCCCGTTCTTCTTTTCCGACAGGAAAGCTTACTGCTCCTCTGCCACCTTTTTCAGTGCCTTTGCCAGCTGATCCGGACATGAGGTCGGACGGCTGCCGCACTTGATGCCCTCCAGCCGCTTTACCACTTCATCCAGCGGCATTCCCTCTACCAGGGCTGCGATGCCCTGGGTGTTGCCGCTGCATCCGCCGATGAACTGCACTTTATTGACGATGCCGTCCTCTGCGTCAATGAGGATCGCACGGGAACAGACGCCATGGGGTGTATAAGAATACTGCATATGTTTCACGCTCCGT
>ERZ808270.166-NODE-166-length-42253-cov-6.315987_pt1 | contig 42253 bp, 37 predicted proteins | sample MGYA00521082_ERZ808270 | MGnify/ENA primary metagenome ERZ808270 (study PRJEB31516, sample SAMN03275594) | gut metagenome | biome: mammalia-associated habitat; material: feces | host: Papio cynocephalus | place: Kenya | collected 2012-07-27 ... | reverse complement strand
GCAATACAAAATGAAAGCTTGCTTTTATTTTGCATTGCCGAGGTGCAGCCTATTTTATTTAAAGATAGTGCAAACCGAGTGCAATACAAAATGAAAGCTTGCTTTTATTTTGCATTGCCGAGGTGCAGCCTATTTAGAAGTTGCATAATATTGTGCAATAATACTTCGCTTCTTACAATCCTCGTAGAATAACACCTAAGAACAAGAAGCTCGTGACAAAGTGTTGATGGAATAAATGGTTTTTAGGACAAATACTTTTAGAAAATATGGATTATATCTATCGTGAAAACAATATGAGGCAAATACCGACGAATAGGGTTGGTATTTGCCTCACATAAAAGAGTGTGCGTATAAGTTATTCGCTTGAATTACTCTGCACGGAGAGTAAAGCGCTTGAATGCAGTTACTGTGAGATCCTTGTCTGTTGACTTGAGGTACTCAGCAACGGTCATCTTGCTATCCTGAATGTACTCCTGGTTGAGGAGGCAAGATTCCTTGTAGAACTTCTTCATACGTCCGTTAGCGATATTCTGGATCATCTGCTCAGGAAGGTTTGCAGCCTTCTGCTCAGCAGTAGTCTTCTTCAGCTCACGAATCTGATCAGCTTGTTCTGCTGTGATGTTACCCTTCATGATGCCTTCTTCGAGGTGCTCCTCGCTTTCAGCGATGTAGAGGTTGAATCCAGCCTTCTTAAGAGCAGCTTCTACTGCCTTCTTTACCTGTTCTTCTTTAGTCTTCTCGATAGCAACCTTGAGCTCTTCATCCTTAACAGCCTGAGGAACGCTTGCTTCGTCAAGAGCTACAGGGTTCATTGCAGCTACCTGCATGGCAACATTGTGAGCTTGCTCTTCAGCAGGCTTGTTGGTCTGAACCATGGTGCAGAGCATGTGACGGCCCATGTGATCGTAGACAGCTACATTGTCGCCTTCGATGAAATTGTAGCCATCGAGTTCCATCTTCTCACCAGTGATACCGCTGCGATCTGTAACGGCTTCAGCTACGGTGTGTCCACCCATAGGCAGAGCGTTTACTTCTTCGAGGCTCTTGCACTTGTTAGCAACAGCTGCATCGAGGATGTCCTGAGCGAGCTTTACGAAATCAGCATTCTTAGCAACGAAGTCGGTCTCGCACTTGAGAGCGATGATAGCAGCAAAGCCATTTTCGCTCTTTACGAGTACAGCACCTTCTGCAGCTTCACGATCAGAACGCTTAGCGGCTACTGCCTGACCCTTCTTACGGATGATTTCGATAGCTTCTTCGATGTTGCCATTTGATTCAGCGAGTGCTTTTTTGCAATCGCCCAAGCCAGCGCCTGTCATTGTGCGCAGCTTCTTGATATCTTCTAATGCTACTCCCATTTTATTTGGAAATATAGATGTGTTAGTAATTAATGTGTAAAAAGAGAAAAGTATAAAGCATAAGGTAAAAGTACAAAAGTGTAATCTCGTAAGGGGGTTATACTTTCTACTTTATACTTTTATACTTTATACTTTTCATAAGTTTTGAGTGGATTACTCAGCCTTTGCTTCTTCTGCAGGAGCTTCAGCCTTCTCAGTACGAGCCTTAGAGGCACGCTTGTTGCGAGTCTTAGCTTCACCTTCGCCTGCAGCTTCGGTATCAACCTTCTCAGCCTTGCGTTCTTCGATACCTTCTGCGATAGCACCGCATACAGCGTCGAGGATTACTTCGATGCTCTTGTTAGAGTCGTCGTTGGCAGGGATGATGTAATCTACAACGTTAGGATCAGAGTTTGTATCGACGATGCCGAATACGGGGATACCCAAGCGCTGAGCTTCCTTTACGGCAATGTGTTCCTTGCATACGTCTACTACGAACAGGGCAGCGGGAAGACGAGTAAGGTCTGCGATAGAACCGAGGTTCTTCTCCAACTTAGCACGCTGACGAGAAATCTGGAGGATTTCGCGCTTTGAGAGGTTAGAGTAAGTACCATCGTTCATCAGTTTGTCGATATTGGCCATTTTCTTAACAGCCTTACGGATGGTGGGGAAGTTGGTGAGCATACCGCCCGGCCAACGTTCTGTAACGTAAGGCATGTTGACAGAGGCTGCCTTGTCGGCTACCACCTCTTTTGCTTGCTTCTTAGTAGCTACGAAGAGGACACGCTTGCCCTGCTTTGCGATTGCTTTCAAAGCTTCTGCAGCTTCGTCAATCTTAGCAACAGTCTTGTGAAGGTCGATGATGTGAATTCCGTTGCGCTCCATGAAGATGTAAGGAGCCATAGCAGGATTCCATTTACGCTTGAGGTGACCAAAGTGGCAACCTGCCTCCAAAAGGGTGTCAAATGTTGTTCTAGACATTTCTTTTTTTTTTTTCGTTTACTTTCTTTGTTAGTTGTGTTAGTTCAACCAGCCGAGAGGTAGCTCCTTCAATGAGTTCGCAAGGGATAGAGTGTACGATTTATAAAATCAGTTACTTTGGCCTTTGTTTGTCAGTTGAAAATAAGATCCTCTTGGTTTAGATACTAAACGTAAATCCAGCAGCAATCCTAATGTCATACCGCATATAGTATATATTTGTATGAAATTAGGCAGCGCAGAATATTAACGCTTGCTGAACTGGAAGCGACGACGAGCTTTGGGCTGACCTGGCTTTTTACGCTCAACGGCACGGGGGTCGCGAGTCATGAAGCCTTCAGCACGAAGAGCCTTCTTGTCATCAGCATTGATTTTCACGAGTGCACGGGCGATAGCGAGGCGAAGTGCCTGGCTCTGGCCAGTGAAACCACCACCGCAGAGGGTTACCTTGATGTCGTACTTTTCAGCAACGTCCAAAAGGGTAAGGGGCTGCTTTACAACAAACTGCAGGATGGGAGAGGGGAAATACTCAGTGAGGTCTCTCTTGTTAATGGTAATTTTACCTGTACCTTCGGTTACGTAGATACGGGCGATGGCGCTCTTACGACGGCCTAATGCATTAATCATTTCCATTACTGCTAAGCTTATTTAAGGAGGTTAATATCAATTGCCTTGGGAGACTGTGCTTCGTGCTTGTGGTCTGCACCCTCGTAAACGTAGAGGTTGGTGAGGAGCTTAGCACCGAGCTGGTTCTTAGGAAGCATGCCCTTTACAACGCGACGGAACAATTTGTCTGCACCATTAGGCTTAGCCATGATGCTGGCGGGAGTGTGTTCGCGCTGACCTCCAGGATAACCAGTGTAAGTCAGATAGATACGATCTGTCCACTTCTTACCGGTGAGCTGAATCTTATCGGCATTGATAATGATAACATTGTCACCACAATCTACGTGCGGAGTGAAGTTGGGTTTATACTTACCGCGCAGCAGTTTGGCAACTTTGGTGCAAAGACGACCGAGAACTTGGTCAGTAGCATCTACTACTACCCATTCTTTCTGTGCAGTCTCTTTGTTAGCAGAAATGGTCTTGTAACTTAAAGTGTCCACTTTTGTTTGTTTTAAAAATTGTAACTACTAATGTTTATCTTTTGCCGCGAACATTACCTAACCATTACATCCTGGCCAATAAAACGGATGCAACTATTAATCCGCGGCGTGGCTGGCTTTTGGCCGGCCAGATAATAATCGGCGTGCAAAAGTACTACTTTTTTTATTCATGACAAATATCTATGTGTGTTTTTTCATGATTTTGTGGCGTTTTCGTTGTAGAATAAGGTTGTTTTAGGAACGAAGAGCTTGTGATGGGCGTTTTATAGATAAAATACCAGGTGTATGATTGCCGTGTTCTTGTGAGATTTTATATAATACGGGGTGAATGACTTGAGTACATTACATAGTGTATTTCTAAGAACGCCTTTTCAGACTATCAAATTCAATTTTGTGTGTATATTTTTATCTTGTGCTTCATGATAATGTAAGTTTTTCTCTTTGTTTGAATAAAGATATGAGAGATTTGTGTAGAAAAAACGAACGGGAAATGCAATAGTTCACAAAAAAACACTACCTTTGCCAAGGTTTTGCGGCAGTAGCTCAGTTGGTAGAGCATGAGCTTCCCAAGCTCAGGGTCGCGGGTTCGAGCCCCGTTTGCCGCTCTTTTATTAATCCCTTAAGAGTTGTTTTAATAATTAAGAGAATTAAGTATTTTGACTTGATACTCTGCTATTATTGAATGCTCATTAACTTATACGGACGCTATGGCTTTGGTGTTGATAGCAATTATGCTTATCGGCCTTGTGCTGATTGCAACGGAGTCTTTGAATCATATCAATAAGGCGGCAGTCGCTATGTTTGCGGGTGTAAGTTGTTGGCTCGTTTTTATTGCCAATGGGGCGGATATTGTCTGTGTAGAACATGCAGGTGAATTTGGACAATATCTTTTAGGGCAGTCTTTGACTTCCGTTAATGTGAAAGACTTCATTTCTTCTCATATATTTTTTAGATATATTGTAAAGTGTGCCAATATAGTGCTCTTCTTGTTGGCGACAACAAGTATTGTAGAAGTACTCAATAATAATGGTTGCTTTGATTTCTTGCATGAATGGTTGAGAACGCGTCGTCCACGTAAATTACTATGGATGTTGGCATTCTTTACCTTTATAATCTCAGCGAATTTGGACAATTTGGCAACGGTTGTATTGATGCTATCGATTATTCATCCTTTGCTTCAGACTGATAGCCAAAGGCGTGTATATGGCGCTGTAGTAATTCTTGCTGCCAACTGCGGAGGTGCAATAACGGTAATTGGCGATTTGACTAGTTTGAAACTTTGGGATGCAGGATTAGTTACTCCATCAATATACTTCTTGAAATTAGCGATTCCAGTACTTGCAGCGTTGGCTGTTATGCTATGGCTTGTAGGCAAAAATTTACCCGCTCGCATAGAACTTTCGCTTGATAGGTTGCCATATCGAGGAGACGATACCTTGCTCTCGCGTCCGCAACGATTGTTGATGCTCTTTGTTGGAATGGGAGGCTTATGGTTCATACCGAGCTTTCATCGAATTACGCACTTGCCTCCTTTCTTGGGCGCACTTTGTGTGTTGGCGCTCTTGTGGATGGTAAATGAGTTGTGCAATCGGCAATTGTTGGGAAGTGATAAAATGGTTTTAAGGCGTTTGCCTATGGCACTGCAGTATGCCAATCTTCAAAATGTATTATATTTTGTCGGGCTGACTTTAATGTTTGGAGCAGTGGCTGAGACTGGAGTATTTCATCATCTGTCAATACAGATTAATAATATGCAAATAATGGCTCCTCTTGCAGCCTTCTTAGGTACGATTATGTCGGCTTTAGTTGGCAATGTGCCAGTGTTGTTAGGTAGTGTAGATGTAGTCAGTCAACTCAATCTACCTCAAGATGTGGTAACGACGGATGGAAGTCTTTGGCCCGCATTAAGCTTTGCTACCTCTATGGGAGGGTCTATGCTGCTGACTGGCAGTATAGCAGGCGTTTTGCTGATGCGAATGGAAGGGTTGAGCTTTAGATGGTATTTGCGCCATATTACGCCCAAGGTTGTTGCGGGTTATGCGGTGGGATATATTATTATAATTGTCATGATGCTTTGTGGCTTATTCTGATAAACTCGCGGTAAGCATATGCGGTGGGCAATCTTCTCTCTGAGGAGTAAACAGATAACAATAGAATTAGAACTCTTATTATAAAGGAATAGATATGAGCAAAATTAGATGTGTAGGTGTGCTCACTTCTGGTGGTGATGCTCCTGGTATGAATGCAGCAATTAGAGCTGTGACTCGTAGTGGAATATGTAATGGTTTCAAAGTGAAAGCCATTTATAGAGGCTATGATGGCTTGATTAATGATGAAGTAAAGCCATTTACCACGGAAGATGTAAGTAATATCATTCAGACGGGTGGAACTATTTTGCGTACTGCGCGTTCGAAGGAATTCGAAACTGCTGCTGGTAGGAAAAAAGCCTATGAGACCTTGAAGAAAGAGGCAATTGATGCTTTAATCGTAATAGGCGGAAATGGTTCGCTAACGGGCGCAATGAAGTTGGCTGAGGAGTACGATTTTCCTTGCATAGGTCTGCCAGGCACTATTGACAACGATCTTTATGGTACGGATAGTACGATAGGATACGATACCACTCTCAATACCATTACCGAATGTGTCGATAAGATTCGCGATACAGCGACTTCGCATGAACGCATATTCTTCGTAGAAGTGATGGGACGTGATGCTGGTTTCTTAGCACAGAATAGTGCAATTGCAGCTGGCGCTGAGGCGGCGATCATCCCAGAGGATACGACGGGTAGTGATCAGTTGATAGAGTTTATGGAGCGCGGTATACGCAAGAGTAAAAAGAGTTGCATTGTCATTGTAAGCGAAAGTCCTAAATGTGGTGCAATGTACTATGCAGAACGCGTAAATAAGGAATATCCTAATTTTGATGTGCGTGTGTCTATACTCGGACATCTTCAGCGCGGAGGTAGTCCATCAGCTCGCGATAGAATACTTGCTTCTCAAGTAGGTGTTGGTGCTATCGAAGCATTGGTGCAAGGACAGCGTAATGTCATGGTCGGTGTGCGTAATAATGAAGTGGTATATGTTCCCTTTATAGATGCTGTAGGCAAGCGCAAGGCTATGGATAAGAAACTGATAAAAGTGCTTGATGAACTGAGCATTTAGAATTCCGCGCTTTTAATGAAAAAGAGTAGCTAAACTAATCTGTATACACGTCTGTGCTTACAGATTAGTTTAGCTACCCTTTCTTTTATGTTTTTCTACGTTTTTAGGTCAAATTGGAATAAGAATTCATGTGCGTGCTCATTCTAAAAATGGCTGATATAGAACAGAAAAGCATGAGAAGAATTTGCTGAATCAAAAAAAGTTTGTAATTTTGCACCGCTGTTACGAGCTAACGGCATTATTCAAACCTATTAAAATTAAATACAACAAATGGCAACTAAAATCAGATTGCAACGTCATGGCCGTAAGGGCTATGCATTTTACAGCATTGTAATCGCTGACGTAAGAGCACCACGTGATGGTAAGTTTACTGAAAAGATTGGTACTTATAACCCCAACACCAATCCTGCCACAGTAGATTTGAATTTCGAACGTGCACTTTATTGGGTAGAGACAGGTGCACAGCCTACTGACACAGTACGCAACATCCTCTCAAATGAAGGTGTAATGCTCATGAAGCACCTCAATGGTGGTGTTCGTAAGGGCGCTTTCGATGAAGCTGCTGCAAAGGCTAAGTTCGAGGCTTGGAAGCAGAGCAAGGAAGCTAAGGCTACTGCTGCTGCCGACAAGAATGCTGCTGACAAGAAGGCTGCAGAAGCTGCCCGTTTGGAAGCAGAGAAGAAGGTGAATGAAAAGATTGCTGAGAAAGTAGCAGAGAAGAAGGCTGCAGAAGCTGCTGCAAAGGCAGAGGCTGAAGCTGCTGCTGCTCAGAGCGAGGAAGCTACTGAAGCTCCTGCTGAAGAAGCTCCCGCTGAAGCATAATCTATTCGCTAAAGTCCGATTATCAAAAAAGGACAAAATTATAAGGAACATGGACGGCTTTCGAGTCAACATGTTCCTTTTTTAGTTTGTGGCCAACTCCGACTTAGCTAATTTACAAACTTACTTTAAAGAATCTTCTGAAAGAAAAAAGTTCAAGATTCTCTTTTTTATACATTCTGTTTGCACTAACTTTGTCAATCGAAACTATAAACTTAAGAAATCACATTATGAAGAAAGTCCTTTTTGCTTTGATGCTTTTGCTTTCGTTGCCTGCTATGGCACAGAATACTACAGACATGAAACGCTATCTGGCAGGTGCTGTTCCTACGGTAAATGGGTATGTACAATTCGATGCGGAATACAGCATCGCAAAGAAGTCGAAAGCAGAAATCATGGATTCTTTGCGCAGTTTCGTACAGAGAGAATTGATTGATGGCCCAGACCAGCTCCCGCAATCTCGCATTACTGAAGTTAGTCCAGATAGTGGAATAATAGCTGCCAGTATTGAGGAATATATGTACTTCAAACGTACAAATTGGCAGATACATCGAGTGAAGTTCTATTATCAACTTGTGTTCCGTGTAAAGGATGGTAGTTTCACTGCAACAATGCGTCGATTGCACTATCGTTACGATCCCGAAGTGACTGCGGGTGATTTTGATGATGATCGTCGTGCTGAAAATTGGATTACGGACGAAGCAGCCTTGTCAAAGAATGGTACGAAGTTGCAGCGCATAAGTGGAAAGTTCCGTAAGCACACGATTGATCGTAAGAACTATATTTTCAAGCATGCAGCGAAAGTTGCGGGCCTTGTTTCTAACAAAAAGGTGATTACGGTCGAGGTAGATGATGACGAAGACTGATAACATTTAGTTTTTAGAATTCTCTTTGGATACGCATTTTTGTGAAAGCAATCCTTGCAAAAAGTGCATTCTTGTCCATTGTAGAGACATAAAGATATGGATACCCTAACAATTTTCATTCCTGATAGTCAGTGATGAAGATTGTTAGGGTACTATGTTTAGACTCGTAGGATCAGTGATGTTGATGCGTATTTTCTGCTACTTCTGCGGGTAAGTTCGAGCTATCTTTAACGTGTAGAAAACTATCGAATTTCCTCATCGTGAATAATGTGCCTTGACTTAGTTTGTAATGTACTCCGAACATCGTTCTTACCCGGTTAAAACGAAGGTTTTTCCGTTTCTTCATGAAGGTTTTTCCATTTCTTCATGAAGACTTAGCCATCGTACACCGCCCAGTGGCAGCATTGCCACCGCCCAGTGGCAGCATTGCCACCGCCCGGTGGCAGCATTACCACCGCCCGGTGGCAGCATTGCCACCGCCCGGTGTACGATGAAAAGATGTACGTTCGCAAACGATAAGATGGTTATTCGCAAATGGTATGATGTACAATTGCAAACGGTAAGATACTTATTTGTAAACGTCTTGATGTTCTGTGAGATACTACCTCTATAAGAGAAGTAGGGGCAGAAATGCTATTCTTCAAGCGCCTTAATGAGCTTTTCCACAGCAACATCGGGCGAGGGAGATTCAGAAAGTAATGTGACGAATTTTGAGCCGACGATAACTCCTGATGTGTAAGCACAAGCAGCTTCTCGTGTGGCTTTGTTGGAAATGCCGAAGCCAACGAGTAGAGGATTATTTAAGTGCATGCTTTGCAAACGAGCAAAGTAGGCTTGCTTGGCATCTGAGAATGATTGTTGTGCCCCCGTGACGGATGCAGAACTTACGGCATAGATAAAGCCAGAACTATGGGCATCGATTTCGCGAATGCGTGTTTCAGGAGTCTCTGGCGTGACGAGAAAGATGAGTTCAAGTCCGTAGCGCTTCGTGATATCGGCATATTCCAATTGAAATCGATCAAAAGGGAGATCAGGTATGATGAGTCCATCGATGCCTACTTCCTGACACCTACGGCAGAAATCTTCATATCCGTAGTGTAGGATGGGATTGAGATATCCCATGAGGATAAGTGGCATACTGACGCTTTGACGAACGTTTTCGAGTTGATCGAAGAGCTTGTGTAGGCTCATTCCGTTTTTTAGAGCTTTGGATGCTGCTCCTTGAATGGTAGGCCCATCGGCCAATGGGTCGCTAAATGGTATGCCAATTTCTACCATATCTATTCCACCGTTTTGCAAGGCTTTGATGTTGGGTATAGTAGATTCGAGAGTTGGATGACCAGCACAAAAGTATACTGATAGAATATTCTCTTTCTTGTTGTGGAAAAGCTGTTGTATGCGATTCATGGTTGCGTGGTTTTAATTTGATCGATGAATTTTTTTACTGAAGCTACGTCTTTTATAGCAGGACTTATTTCAAATCCGCTGTTGATGTCGTAACCCACTAAGCATGGATGGTGGAATTTTTGCAGAGAACTAACAGAATCGGGTGAAAGTCCTCCACTAAGTAAGAATGGCGTTGGACCTGGGTATCTTGAGAGTAAACTCCAATCGTAGCTTTGTCCGCTACCACCAAACTTAAGGGTAGGGGTATCAAATAGGAAATAATCTACTTTTCCTACATATTCAGCGGTTTCACTCACAAAAGTCTCGGTCACGGGTACAGCTCTGATCACTTTGATACCTTTCTCTCGAAAGCTTTGACACATTTCGGGAGATGCCTTCCCATGTAGCTGAACTGTTTGTAGGTGAAAGTCTTTTACATGTTGAATCACGTCCTGAAATTTCGGGTGAACGAACACTCCTACTCGTATAACGCTATCTGGAATATAATCAGGCAGTTCGCTAACATAACGCGGAGAAGGAGGGTAAAAAATGAATCCCATCCAGTCGGGACCAGCTTGTTCGATGGCACGGATATTGGACGTATCTCGCATGCCACATACTTTGATAATCATGATAATTCTTCAATGTATTGCTTTAATCTTTCTCCAGGTTGGTTGCTCGACATGAAAGCTTCGCCTATGAGGAAACCTTTATAGCCAATGGTTTGTAGATGACGCGCTATCTGAGGCTGCAAGAGTCCGCTCTCAGAGATAGGCAATGGTCCTGATGGCAGTAAGGGAAAAAGTTCTTCTGACTGAGTAGGCGAGGTCTTGAAAGTCTTGAGATTTCGATTGTTCACACCAATCACATCGATGCAAGGACTGTAAGCCTCTAATTCTTCTTTGCTATGAATCTCCAGAATCACTTCAAGTCCCACTTCATGGGCAAATGCTGCAAGTTCGTGGCACCTCTTATTCCCGATGGCAGCTGCTATGAGCAGACAAGCATCGGCTCCTGCGGCGCGAGCTTCAAGCAACTGATATTCATCAACTACAAACTCTTTGCGAAGAATGGGAAGGGTGGTTATTGGACGAGCACGACGCACATCATCAAGCGTTCCTCCAAAGTAGTTGTGATCCGTCAGAATTGATAAGGCAGCAGCACCTGCGGCTTCGTACTGAGGTATGATGTCTTCTACATGAGCTTCTCGACGAATCCAGTCTTTGGATGGGGAACGACGTTTGAACTCAGAGATAATACCTCCGCGGTGTGTTTCAAGTGAGTGACGCAAACTTCGTACGGGAGGCAAATCTGCAATCGCCTTCTCAAGTTCTTGTTGAGGAACTTTTGTGCGTGCTTCTGCCACTTCTATACGCTTGTGTGCTATGATTTCAGATAAGATATTTTGGCTCATAGGGAGAGGGATGAATCAAGAGTTTAGTTGTACGAATTTCTCAAAAGTCTTTAAGGCTTTGCCGCTTAATAGGGATGCTCGTGCTTCTTCAATGCATGTAGGGAGATCTTTATCTGGACATATCGTGTGAATGCCCGCTGCAGCATTGATTAGAACAACCTGCGTCTGTGATGAAGTGGCACATCCCTTGAGAACATTGTCGAATATTCTACGTGCTTCTTCTGCCGTTTTCCCACCATAAAGTTCCTGTTGATCAACGGTTTGAAGACCGAGTTGCTTAGGCGAGAAAATGCTTTCAGAATGATTGGATACAATCTTGAAGTCGTCTGTTAGTGAAATTTCGTCGTATCCATCTAAGGTGTTGACTACGGTGAATCCAATGCCTATTTGCTGCAAAGTGTTGGTGTATAATCGCATCTGTTGGAGGTCGGCCACGCCAAGTAGTTGGCAAGCTGTGCCCGAAGGATTAACCAATGGTCCAAGGAGATTGAAAATGGTCTTTACTCCCAATGCACGTCGAAGTGGAGCTACTGTAGCTAATGCTGGGTGGAAGAGAGGAGCATGAAGATAAGCTATGCCACAAGAGTCGATGCTATTGCGCAATTTGTCTTCTTCGTTGGTGAATTTTACACCATGTTGTTCAAGCACAGTGCTAGCTCCACTTACAGATGATGCACCATAGTTGCCGTGCTTTGCTACTTTGTAACCAGCACCTGCCACTACAAAGCAAGCGCAAGTGGATATGTTGAATGTATTCTTTCCATCGCCTCCTGTTCCCACAATGTCGAGTGCATGATAATCGGATAGGTCAATGTGGCGAGCGCGCTCTATCAAGGCATCACGAAATCCAAGTAGTTCTTCTACATGAATATCGCGCATTCTGTATACTGTGAGAAGTGCTGCTGTCTGCGCTTCGTTGTATTGCTTATCGGCTACGTTGAGAAGCAATTGATGTGCTTCTTCTCGAGAGAGTATGGCGTGTTGAAATAGTTTGTCAAGTATAGCTTTCATAGGAGAGTCAAATCTTAATGATTAACGAAGTTTCGAATCATTTCGTGTCCGAGGGGAGTAAGGATGGATTCGGGATGGAATTGAATGCCATGTACGTCGTATTGTTTGTGGCGAAGGCCCATAATTTGTCCTTCTTCGCTGATGGCTGTTATTTCCAAACATGATGGAAAATCTTCTTTACTTACAACCCAAGAGTGGTAACGACCTACGTCAATGGTCTGCGGAAGAGACTGGAATATATAGTCATCAGCAGTAATCTTAACGGGTGTCTGTACACCATGGAATACTTTGGGCAAATTAAAGAGTTTTGCGCCAAATACTTCGCCAATAGCCTGCTCGCCTAAGCATACGCCGAGAATGGGCTTTGTTGGCGCATAATGTTGGATGACGGCTTTGAGAAGGCCGGCTTCATCGGGAATGCCAGGACCTGGTGAAAGCACAATCTTGTCGTAAGCTTCAATCTCGTCGATCGAGAACTGATCATTGCGTTTTACACAGACCTCAGCGCCTTCTTCCTCTATGTATTGGAACAGATTGTATGTGAAAGAATCGTAGTTGTCGACTATAAAAATTTTCATGCTTCTTCGTTTTGATTGGTTTCTGCTATCTCTATGGCTTTACGAAGGGCTCCAAGTTTGTTATTGACCTCTTGCAGCTCGTATTCTTCATTGCTTGCGGCTACGATGCCACCTCCAGCTTGAAACCAAAGTTCACCATTACGGCTTACAAACGAGCGGATGGTAATGGCCTGATTGAGCGTTCCATTCAGTCCGATAAATCCGATGCAACCTCCATATGCTCCTCTATTGTGTGGCTCGTATTCGCTGATAAGCTGTAATGCACGTACTTTAGGTGCACCGCTTAATGTACCAGCAGGGAACGTATCGGCCAGAAGCTTGATGGGATTTGTACCAGGACGAACGTTCCCGCTTACTCTGCTCACGAGGTGTATTACGTGGCTGTAGAATTGTGTGTCTTTCAGAAAATCTACTTTTACACCAGTGCAGTGTCGGTTTAAGTCGTTGCGTGCCAAGTCTACAAGCATTGTATGTTCAGCATTTTCTTTAGGATCATCCAAAAGAGCTTGTGCTGCTTTAAGGTCTGCTGCACGTGTGCCTTGACGACGAGTCGTTCCAGCGATGGGGTCGATGTAAGCCATGCCATTATCTTCTATGCGGCAATGTGTCTCAGGTGAAGAACCGAAGATACGGAATCCACCAAAGTCGAAATAGAAGAGGTAAGGTGAAGGATTTATTCGACGTAGAGCACGATAAAGTTCAAAGTCGTCGCCTTGATATTTCTGAATGAAACGTCGTGAGAGCACAATCTGGAATACGTCTCCTCGCTTGCAGTGTGCTATGCCTCGACGAATGTTGGCTTTGTGTTCTTCGTCTGTAAGCGGAGAAGTGGTAGGGCCAACAGCATGGAATGCATAAGTGGCGTAGTTTCGACTCATTACTGCTCGTACTATGCGGTCTGCTCCACTCTGCTCGCCATCCGTAAGCATCTCCAATAATTTGAGTTCGCTACTGAAATCATTGAATACGAGTAGGTATTTGTAGAGAATGTAATGAATGTCTGGGGCGTCATTACGTGCTTCTTTGCTATCTTTTACTGAGATATTTTCGAAGTAGCGGATGGCATTGAAAGAGGTATACCCATAGAGTCCACAATAGCCACTATCTTCTCCTTCAACGTGAAATAGTTCGATAAAGTCTTCAAAAGCATCGGCCACGTTGTAAGAGGATGTTATATCTCGTTCGATGGAAGTATTGTCGGGCAGGTTGAATATGGCTTTGCTATGACTCACACTAAAAGACGCAATGGGTTGCAATCCGATAAACGATTTATTGTTTTCGGAGCCGTGATAGTCAGAGCTTTCCATCAAAGCGCTTTGAGCAAAGAGGTCGCGCACTTTAAGATAGGTGCTCACGGGAGTGCTCAAGTCGCCAGGCAGCTTGATGGCTTTCACTTTATAATGGAACGTATTCTTAATAGAATTCATAGTTAGGGTCTTTACTTTGCTTTGTTACTTTTCTGTAGGAGCATATTGAGATGCATATTTCAGATAAGTGTCCATATCCTTATCGCCTCTTCCTGAAAGGGTGAGCACCACGATGTCAGTGGGCTTGAAATGAAGACGATGAAGGGCACCAAGAGCGTGGGCCGACTCTAATGCGGGGAGAATGCCATCCAAGCGATTGAGTTCGTAAGCTGCAGCAAGAGCTTCGTCATCATTGATAGCCAATGCTTGTGCTCTACCTGTCTTTACTAAGTGGGCATGGAGCGGTCCGATTCCAGGGTAGTCCAATCCTGCTGAGATGGAATAGGGCTCAACGATCTGTCCGTCTTCATCTTGAATTACGAGCGATCGGAATCCATGAAGAACACCTTCTTCACCAATATTGAGGGTAGCTGCTGTCAGTCCCGAATCAACGCCTTTACCGCCAGCTTCGGCATAGACGATTTTTACGTCCTTGTCATCAAGAAAATTGAATATAGTACCTGCTGCGTTTGAACCACCACCGATGCAAGCCACTAAGTAGTCGGGTGTGGGACGTCCTTCTTTTTCCTGCAGTTGCTTGCGAATTTCAGCGCTGATGACGCTCTGAAGGCGTGCCACCAGATCAGGGTAGGGATGTGGTCCCATTGTAGAACCAATAAGATAGAATGTGTCTTCGGGATGACAGCACCAATCGCGAATAGCCTCGTTGCAGGCGTCCTTAAGTGTTTGGTTTCCGCTTTCTACAGCCACGACCTTAGCTCCGAGAAGTTTCATCTTTTCTACGTTGGGGCGTTGTCTTTTTACATCGAGCGCTCCCATATAGACCACGCAGGGCATGCCCATCAGAGCGCATACTGTAGCTGTAGCAACGCCATGTTGTCCAGCTCCAGTCTCGGCTACGATGCGTTTCTTGCCCATTCTGCGAGCAAGGAGAATCTGACCTATGGCATTGTTGATCTTGTGTGCACCTGTATGATTGAGGTCTTCACGTTTCAGGTAAATCTTACATCCATGGATCTTGCTAAGATTCTTGGAGAGATAGAGTGGGGAAGGACGTCCGACGTAATCGCGGAGGAGGTCTGCAAATTCTTGTTTGAAATCCTCGCTATCGAGTACCTTTCGATAGTTCTCTCTTAGTTCTTCTACGCATTTCTGTAGTATTTCTGGGATGTAGGCTCCTCCGTATCTTCCGAAGTAGCCATTGTCTGTTACGTCGTATTGGCTCATATTTTGTGTAAGTTTTGGATTGTTTCGATTTACATTTGTTTCAGCCTTCAATTAGTCTCTGACGTGGAATACTCTATGTGCTGCTACGAGTAGTTCCCCTTTTTAATACAAATGCTTAGTCGGAAAATAATAAAAATGGCGGCTTCGTCGTAAGTTCTGACGAGCCGCCTTTGGGATATCATAATCAACTATGGCATTTCTTTAGGGGTATATAGAGTCAGCTTACGACAAAGAGTTGTAAGCTACGCCAACAAAACATATTAAGAACTGAGTTGTATGACATATTTCTATGATTTTGTTTGTTACTGCTGCAAATGTAAAGCATATTTTATTAATGAACAAACAAAAGGAAGAAAAAGTTTGTATTTTTCTCAATTTTGTTGCATTTTGCTATTGTTTGTTAGCTTCTTTATTGTTTCTCTTGCAATAGAGATTGCATTTCGTTAATTCCTGACGTGAAGCATCGATCTGTAGCTTAGATCTTTTCGATAGCAAATTTTTCGGGATGTTTTCCTTGGAACTGGCTGTAGTATTGCATGATTGTGCGCATGTCCTCATCGACGTTGCCTGATGGTATAATAGTCTGCGTGCATACGATTTGCTTTTTAGAGTAATCGAGCGCATAGAGGAGTATGGGCAGATTAGCTTTGAGAGCGATGAAGTAGAAACCACGTTTCCACGTGCTTACTTTGGAACGTGTTCCTTCAGGCGTTACGGCGAGTGAAAAGTGTTGAGAGGCTTTTGCACGTTCGGCTAATTGATCAGTTAGGCTGGTGTGTTTACTCCTTTCTACGGGAATGCCTCCCATCTTGCGGAACATAGAGCCTAATGGGCCTCTGAACCATTCTTTTTTCATGAGGAAGTTGGAAGTCTTTCCCATGGCAGTATAGAAGATTTTGCCGACGAGAAAGTCCCAATTGCTTGTATGGGGGGCAATGCACAAGATGCATTTATCGGGAGTGGACTCTGTGATGTGATAACTCCAGCCACACCAATCGAAGAGGATTTTTTGACAGAGACGTCTTATCATTTTTGGAAACGTTATTCTTTTGTATGAATGCTGATAAGGGGTCAAACATTCTGTATTAGCACACATGATGCACTTTTAGAGAATGATTGACCCCTTATGCTATTATGCTTTGATAATGCGGTCGTTGAGCTCATTCACTTTCTGAGTGAACTCTGTCTTAAACTTTTTGTAAAATTCTTTTTCAGAACCTTTCTCCGTATGGCTGATTCGAGCTACGTATTCGTCGTGAATCACGAGAATCTCTTTCATCAACTGTTCGAGAGTTTCTCTGTCGGCTTGTTGACACATGCTGAGTGCTACGCAGTCAGCAAAGAGATCGGCTGAAATTGCTTTTACGCTTTTCTTGAGTTGTTTGCGATTGGCCATGTTCGTATGGTTTTTATTTATGAAATGAGGTGAGCATGCATTTCTTATTGCATACGCTGATCCTCTTTTATTGCTTGCTGATGATTTCTCTGCCTTTAAGAATGGCCTGCTCGTTCATAGGCAGTAAGTCTTGATGGCGTGCGGGTAGCGTCTTATGCAATGCCTTCATTACGCTGTCTATTGAAACGATAGGGTGCACTTTGAGAAATCCTCCTAAAATGAACATATTGAAACATTTCATCATAGACATTTCTGCAGCCGACTCCATGGCAGGAATGTGCCATGAGGTGATGTCTGTACGAGAGGGCTTATCGATGATTCCGAAACTGTCATATATGAGTGTTCCTCCTGCTTTTACTTTAGATTGGAACTTATCGAGCGAAGGCTGGTTGAGCAATATGGCAGTATCATATGCGCTGAGGATAGGTGATGAAATAGGCTCATCGCTTATAATGACTGTCACATTGGCTGTTCCGCCTCGTTGTTCTGGTCCGTAGGCAGGCATCCAAGTTACTTCTTTTCCTTCCATTAGCGCAGCGTATGCGAGAATTTTTCCCATTGACAATACGCCTTGTCCGCCAAATCCGGATATGATGATTTCTTGTTTCATTTCGTTTATTGTTTATCCTTCAAATCACCAATGTGATAGAAATCGAACATATGTTCCTCCATCCATTGATTGGCTTTTATCGGGGATAATTTCCATCCTGATGAGCACGTTGACACAATTTCTACCAGGTTGGAACCTTTACCTTGCATAGAATTTTCAAAGGCGTGTCTTATGGCTTTCTTTGCTTTTCTGATAGCTGCCACACTATGTACGCTTTGACGAGTCACGTAGGCTGTTCCTTCGAGTTTGGCTGCGAGATCGGTAATGTTGAGAGGATAACCATGCAACTTAGGGTCTCTGCCGTAGGGGCATGTCACGGTCTTCATACCCAAGAGAGTGGTTGGGGCCATTTGTCCGCCCGTCATGCCGTAGATTGCATTATTAATAAATATCATGGTGATGTTTTCGCCACGATTGAGGGCATGAATGGTTTCTGCTGTACCGATGCAAGCTAAGTCGCCGTCTCCTTGATAGGTGAATACTAATCTATCGGGCCAAAGACGCTTACATGCAGTGGCCAATGCTGGAGCTCGTCCGTGAGCGGCTTCGTGCCAATCGATGTCGACATATCGATATGCAAATACTGCACATCCTACAGGGCTGATGCCGATTGTCTTTTCTTCCATACCCATTTCGGCTATGATTTCGGCTATCAACTTGTGTACAACTCCATGTGAGCAGCCAGGACAATAATGCATGTCCGTATTGTTGAGCAATTTGGGCTTTTCGTAGACCAAATTCTCTGGCTTTATTATATCTTCTCTTGTCATGGGTAATTGCTGTTATTTATTCTTTATACCCGGCATTCTGAGCATTACTTCTACCATTTTGATAATGACGGAGAATAGTCCGGTAGCATACCATATCATCATATGCGCTTTGTCCACTAAGATTCCAATCATAGCCACGAGGGCCACGAGTATGAATATACTATTGAGTATATTTCTGATGAACAGATTGCGAGTCATCTTTCGTCTTTCTTTAAACTTTTCTGGATGACGTAATCGTTCTAATATGTCGTTTGAGTTGGTTGAAGGCATAATAGTTTGCGGATTGCGTGATGATAACGTTATAATTGTTGTGCGTGTGTGCGAATGAGTAATAGAATTTATGCTTTTCGCTTCTTCACGTGATATGCGATGAAGCTATTCGTTATACTCACTTGTGGAAGTGACCTTGATTCCTTCGTTCTCCTTCATTAGGGACGAATTACTCAAGATGAGTCTTATAGTTTACGCTATTTTTGCATCTTCTTCAGGGCCTGAATTATCTCGTCTGGATCGGGGACAATACCACCCAATCTTCCGTAATGTTCTACGGGAACAGCTCCTTCTACTGCACAGCGCACATCAAAGATCATCTGCCCAGCATTGATTTCTACTACGAGAATGCCCTTGACTCTCTTGCTGAGTGCTTTGATCTCCTTTTCAGGGAAAGGCCATAATGTGATAGGGCGGAATAGTCCTACTTTCATGCCCTGCTTACGTGCAATCTCCATGGCTTTCTGTGAGATGCGTGCAGCAGATCCGAAAGCTACAATTACATAGTCAGCATCGTCTGTCTGTTGTGTCTCGTAGCGTACTTCTTTATCCCTAATTGTTTGATATTTCTCCTGCAAGTGCAAGTTTTTCTGCTCCATCTTAGCAGGATCAAGCTCTAGAGAAGTGATTACGTTGGGAGAACGCTTTTTCAAGCCATGCCCATTGGCTGCCCAAGGGCATTCTTTCGCTATTTCTTCTTCTGTGCGACGTTTCTTAAATGGAGGCAATACAACTTTCTCCATCATCTGTCCGATAACGCCATCAGAAAGAATCATTGCGGGATTGCGGTAGCGGAATGCGAGCGTGAAGGCTAAATCAACAAAGTCTGCCATTTCTTGTACTGATGCGGGTGCAAGCACGATTACGTTGTAGTCGCCGTTTCCGCCACCTCGTGTAGCTTGGTTATAATCGCTCTGTGAGGGTTGGATCGTGCCGAGTCCAGGCCCACCGCGTTGTACGTTTACTATAAGTCCAGGAACTTCAGCTCCGGCCATATAGCTAATGCCTTCTTGCATGAGTGCTACACCGGGTGATGATGAAGAGGTCATTACTTTTTTGCCTGATCCGCCTCCGCCGTAAAGCATATTGATAGAAGCCACTTCGCTCTCTGCCTGTAGTACCACCATGCCTGTGGTCTCCCAAGGTTTGAGTTCGGCAAGTGTTTCCAATACTTCACTTTGTGGAGTAATAGGGTATCCAAAATATCCATCGCAGCCACAGCGTATGGCTGCTCGTGCAATGGCTTCATTACCTTTTAATAGGAGTACTTCGTTTTCTTCTTTCATAGAAGTATGGTTAAATTCGCAGTGAATCTATTGAGTTAGGCTTGCTATGGCGTACAATAATTCACATTGAAATTCTTCTTTCTAAAAAGGACACTTCTGTATTGTGAGAGGAATGCATCATTCTCTATAAAGGGAATCTTTTACCTCTTTCGGAATAAGTGAATATGTTGTCTGCTTCTCCGCTTTTCAGAATGTGGCCTATTATTATTCTTCTTTTGCTTTGTATACGCTAATACAACCATCTGGACAAACGATTGCACATGATGCACATCCTATGCAAGTATCATTGATTTCTTCACAGAATGCATATCCTTTGTGGTTGACCTCTTTGGTTGTTAGTGCAAGTGTGTGTGTCGGGCATGCTACTACGCAAAGTCCGCACCCCTTGCATCTGTTGGTGTCGATGACAAGGGCTCCTCTTATCTTGCTCATTTTGCTTTATATTTCTTTTTACTTGAATCCGCTTATGACAAAGGCTGCTGGTTTCTATAAGACTCAATTTTGCTGTCTAATGCGTAAAGGCAATGAGTCTTTCTTCTCTTCCTGTTTAAGTGCGATTCGTGTGATGGGTTACTGATTGTACATGTCTTTGTTGTAGAATTGCATGATATCAGCGAGCATCTCTCGACATTGGCGTGAAGGCTCGTTAGGCTCAATCTTTTCTGACTGTAGGAAACAACTAATGGCTTTCCCCCACAACGATTGCTTCATGTAGAGCTTTCCTTGTAGGTAGAGTAGGGCGGAGGTTTCGCCTTTTTGGGCGCGTTCCTCTGAGATGAGCTGTTGTGCTAATTGCAGATTATCAGAATCTAATGCGCCTCGAATGTCTTCAAAATTGTTCCTTTTATCCATAAATTCCACAAGATGTAAAGCAAAGTTACAGCTATTTCTTTAAAATGGCAGTCTGTCTATCCTTTTTTTAGAAAAACTTAACTCAATCTTGAACATCTTTCGGGCTTGCCGAATGTTCCGACTGTTTGCTTTTGAATGTGGTGGAAATCTGTTGTTCTCTGTGGCAGAGTCTCACTTCTATTCCATATTTCTGATGGAGGTGTTGTGCGAGATGCTGAGCAGAGTATACGCTGCGATGGCGTCCTCCTGTGCAACCGAAAGAGAACATGAGATCGGTAAAGCCGCGTTTCATGTATCTCTCTACGTGGGCATCGGCCAGTTTGTATACTGAACTGAGGAAAGTGAGTATTTCTCCGTCTTTCTCCAGAAAGTCGATGACGGGTTGGTCAAGTCCTGTTAGGGGCTTGTATTGTTCGTAACGGCCAGGGTTGTGTGTACTCCTGCAGTCGAACACATAGCCACCACCATTGCCCGATGTGTCTTCAGGAATTCCTTTTTTATAGCTAAAACTAAAGACTCTTACTACAAGAGGGCCTCGTCCGTCATATTTTGATATAGAGGCTTTCCCATAATCAGTTTGCTTTGTCGAGGAGTGTTCGTGGTGGCATCTACCAATGTTGTCCTTTTCAACTGGTTGAAGTTGGAATTTGGGCAAACTTACAAGTTCTTGAAGTATTTGGTTGAGGTAAGGGTAGGAATTTGCTACGTGGCTGTTGAGCGTCTCTCGCATATTTTGTATGGCCAGAGGAATACTGTCTAAGAAGTATTTCTTGCGTTCTACATATCCACGCAGTCCGTAAGCACCCAATACTTGCATCATGCGAAACATGACGAATAGTTGGAGCTCTTTGCGGAATTCTTCTTTATTAAAATCGGGTAAGAGCGATTGTAACTCCTCGATATAGATATCGATGAGTTCTTCTCGAAGTGCTTGTGGGTAATGGGCTGATGCTTGCCATAGGAAAGAAGCTACGTCGTATTGTAATGGCCCCTCCATTCCTCCTTGATAGTCGATAAAATGGGGCTCTCCTTCTTTGAGCATAACGTTTCTTGCTTGAAAATCGCGATACAGGAAGAAATGACGACCTTTGGAGCACATAGTGAGGTCTATGGCGAGTTGCTGCATATCTTTTTCTAAACGTATTTCGTCGAAAGGCAGATCTGTCGTCTTGAGGAAACTATATTTGAAATAGTTGAGGTCGAACATGGCTGCCTGTTGGTCAAACTTGATGGGAGGTATGCATCGTTTGTAATCAAGTCCGATAGCTCCTTCTACTTGGATGTGTGGAAGCAGACGAATGGTCTTTGCGAGCAAATCTCTTTCTAATGCGCCATATTGGTACTCATTCTTTCGTGCATCAGATAGTGCTGCGTAGAGCGATGTTGATCCGAGATCTTCCTGTAGATATCTCGTATGGTCTTGGCTCGTAGCCAATATTTGGGGCATAGGAAGTCCTCTTCTTGTGAAATGATTCGAGAGGTAGATAAAGCATTCATTTTCTTTTACCGAAGTGCCGATTACCCCGATCACGGAATTACCTTGCTCATCAGAAAGACGAACGTATCGTCGGTTGCTGCCTGCCTGAGGAAGTTCCTCGATACTGTAAGGGGCAGTTCCTTTCCACTGCTTATATAGTGCTGAGAGTTCTTTCATAAGGTATTTATTCTTTTCTTTTCCAAATGTTCATTACTTTATTGCGAATGGCAATGATATTAAAGATGGACACTATCAAGAATATGCCCCCTCCTGTGAGAATCGCAGGCCACATACTTCCTCCCTTGACAGTAGGGAATATAAGACTTATCATGTGCATATAATAGTCGCGAATGGCTATTAGAAGGAAAAATGCGAGGAGAAGCGTAGCGGCATTCATTCCCAAAGTGAGTAGTTGGTAAGGGCGGCTTACTCGATTGGGACTATAGCCAATGAGCAGGAGATTCTCTAATTTTTGCGTATTTTTCTGTACAAGCAGATAGATGCTGAGCATAAGGATGTAGAACGATAATACGCTAACGAGGAGTCCCACGAGCATGACCATACTTACTACTACACGAAGGAAATAGGTAGTTTTTCCTGCATCGAGTTTGTTATCTTCTACGTCATATCCCTTTTGTTGCATGTATTGTGCTATTCGTGAATCTGTCGGGTTGCTTACTTCGAGAATTACGCGTGAGGGATCTTCCGTCTTACCGGGTTCGTAGGTGGCGTTGCTCCAATTGATGAAGCGTTGAGGCACTAAGATCGTGTTCAATCTGCTTGAGAATCCTAATACTTTCCCCTTAAACTGAGCATGCTGCCCGTTAGCATTGATAAAGATGCGCATGTCAATCATGCCGACGAGTCCATCGCTCACTTTAGGCAGATTACGGCTTTGTGCGAAGCCAAAGTTGTAGAGCGCGATGTATGTGCGCGGCAAGATTACAGGAACTTCGTCTTGCCCTGGTTCATACTGCCAATCTTCAGCCTTTGCATCGACAAAGCTATCGGGTACGGCTTCAAAAAACATTTCAGTATTGAGCGGAGCAGAGCCTTTCATACCCATAGCCGCCGATACTTTATATTGTGACGATGTGAAAGCACCCACTTTCTTGCAAAATGGCTGACGAGCTATGTCTGCAATGTCGAAAGTAGAGAATGCATTGCTTCTGCCAGAAAGTGTACCTACGGTTGTGATATGTTTTGAAACAACGAGAAAGTTGTTGTTGATAAAGCTATCTTCTTCTGAGAGAATAGGGATGATGTCCTTATAAAATTGTATACCGAGTATCATAATCCACATACCGAAGAGATTGGCAAAGAAAAATCCTGCCAATTGGAGCGGACTGATGTGCTGGCGCAATAGTTTCCAAATGAGCGACATATATAGTTATGTGTTAAGTATTACTTTCTTGTGAACTGCCTATTCTTGTGAATGCGACATGATATCTTCTGATCTTAAAAGTCAGGTCTTATTATGCTTTGCCTACAGTCTGTAGATCATGTCATATTGCAAGTTCATGTGTTTACCAATGCTGGTAACGATCACGCCTGCTCCTAGCTTTTGAGCTTCGCTCATCATGAGTTGCGCCATAAGAGCGGAGTTACGATCATCAAGATGGCTGATTGGCTCATCCGCAAGGATAAAGTCGAACGGCTGAACAAGAGCTCTGATCATGGCTACACGTTGCTGTTGACCGAAACTCATCCTGCCAATTTTGGCATTCACCTTATCAGCAATTCCGAGCATTTCAAACCATCCAAGGATTTCTTTCTCATCCTTATAGCCAGTTAGATTGTTTTTGATTTGGATGTTCTCCATTGCGGTGAGTTCGGGGAATAAGCGTAGCTCTTGGAATAGATGGCTGATACTATTCTTCCTAATATTTACCCAATCGCTAATGGAGAGCATTTTTACGTCTGTTTGGTCAAAACAGACCTTGCCCGTATAGTCGTGTCGATAACCAAGAATATAGCTACACAAGGTAGATTTTCCTGTGCCCGACATGGCTTCAACGAGATAGACCTTGCCTTTCTCAAACTGAATATGTTGTTTCCATACATCACTTTTTAAATCCGTGGTGTTACTAAATACTTGTGGCAACACATTGGTTAAACTGATTGATTGCACGTTTTTGATTAATTTTGTCGGTTTTATATATGTTGTGCGCGAAGCAGCCAGATTGCAATAAATGCAGGTCCTTCAGACTTCTTAATCGTCTTATCTTGTGTATTTAGGCTTCTTCTCTTACTCAATAATCATCTGTCCCTTTAGTCCTGGGAGTGCTTTGTAGGTAAGTCGTCGCGTTCCAGGAATAAGCGTTTTGAGTAATGTGGTGATAGTCCCCTCACGCATACTGGGTTGTTGGAAAAGCCGTGTGAGATTGATGCTTACGTAAGTGAATTCTCCAGTGTTAGCACTTGTGCGACTAACATACATAGGTGTAGAAATTGTCGATTCCATCGAGGGTGAAGCGAAGTAGTAACAAGGCGTATTGTCATGCGGTGTGAGCCCAAAGCGTACTTGTTCCTTATTGCCTTTTAGAAAATAATCGGTTGGCGTAAGTTGATTGAGTGTTACACCATGTTGCTTTTTTGCACTCTTCATCCAATAGGGGGCATCCGAGAAGAGATTCTTGCTTGCTGTTTGTCCTTTCAAGCAGAATGAAGGAGTCCAATCTTTGTCAAACTCACCCAATTCTATACTAAAGAGCCCATTTGTACTTCCTAATATTTTGTCGGCATCAATTGTTTGGTTCACTCCGAGCAATAATCCTCTTAGTGTGGCATCAGTCTTAAGCATGGATAGAAGGTCTTTCCCTTGCAGACTTGTTGCCATGTAGAAAAGTGCTGAATCAGTTAGTTCAGGACGAGTTATCGTTAGCCTTGACTTGATGCTTTCGCTCGATTTGATTTCTTCTAAAATGCTCTCATTATCAGAGTTTATAGTGCTTGATATTAACGTTTTGCATTTAGTTTGCTTCTCTGCACTTGCATAGAGCTGTACTGCTGCAGGATCGCATGTTGCAGGGATGTTAAGCCGAAATATCATGTTGTAGGGAGCTGGAAGGGCATCCATTGTAGCATAAATCTGCATAAAGCCTCCTTTTGTTTTTAGATGGTCGAATGCAGGAGTGTCTTTGAAGCAATTGCCAGAATTGACGAGTGTGGATGCTGTTTGTCTTAACAAATCACGTTCAGCTGCGAGTCCTGGGCCTACAACGAGAAGGGCACGATGCGTCCATGCAATGAGCCAACCAGTCTGTATCCATGTCCATTGCATACCATCACTTTCCTCGATGGATTGGGCCTTTTTTTGTAGTAAGAGCTTATCAATAGCATTTTTTATAAGCTTTTCATCGGAGATTTTTGCCGTTATTCCGATGTATTCGTTAGGAGTAACAAAGGCATAAATGGGGTTGCTCAAGTCTACTCCTTCGGTAGTCATGCCTATTGCATCTACTATCTTTTTGAGTTCTGCAGCATTACTCTCAGATGGTTGCAGACGTATTACTATCTTAGCTTCTGCTGGTATCATTTCGTCATAAGCTTTTGGGGCGAACAAGTAGATACAGCCCCACGTAATGAGACCAATGACAACCAGCGCTAAGGTAGTGATAATGATGTTCTTTTTATTTCTCTTCATTGATCGATTTTATTCTCTTAGAAAGGTACATGAGGTGTACAGCCACGAGAGCTGCAGTCTCTGTACGTAAACGGCTTTCTCCGAGGCTAATAGACTGGAAGTCAGCAGCTTCTGCCTCTTTAACTTCTCTAATGCTAAAATCTCCTTCTGGTCCAATCAAGACTATAGATGGTTCGTCGGCTTTAAGCAAGTCGCCTAAGAAGTTGCGACCAGAGAGATGACTCATTTCACCTTGAGCCTCTGTTTCTTCGGGGCTATAGCAGTGGGCGATAAATCTTTGACCATTGTGATCCTTCTTTAGGAAGTCCTTGAAAGTAGTCATAAGGCTTATTTGTGGCTTGAAGGCTTTATGGCTCTGCTTCATTGCCGAAATGGCTATTTTTTCGAGTCGTTCGTTTTTTACTACACGTCGCTCAGAATTATCGCAGAGTAGAAGGTAAATATGATCTACTCCTATTTCAGTGGCTTTCTCTACAAACCATTCTATGCGATCGATGTTCTTAGTAGGTGCTACGGCAAGGTTTATCTCACTTTGCCAGAGCTTGTGGTCAGCCCATTTCTTGTCTATGGCAAATGCGCAATGAGCCTTTGAAGCAAGCGTGATATGTGCTTCATAGAAATAGCCCATTCCATCGGTAATAGTCAGCGTATCACCTTCCTGCATTCTCAGTACGCGCACAGCGTGTTTTGCTTCATCTTCTGGAAGTTCGCAGATGCCATGTGCTATTTGTGGACTATAAAATAGGTGAGTTTCTTTCACTTTTGTTCTTTGTTTTGAGAATTCCTTTTTTTGATGATCTCTTAGAAATACTTTTGGGGAGACGAGCATCTGCTAATCAGTTGGACTCATGTCGTCTTCGTTGTTGCTGGCGCTCTTCTCTCGTCGATTCAATTCGTCGCGTAAGATAGTTGCGAGTTCGAAGTTGTCTTCATCTACAGCTCCTTGTAATGCTTTTTCGAGCAACTCATTGCTAAGGGCTGTAATGGGAAGTGCCATACTTTCGTTAGAAGGAGAATTGAGCTTGGCTTGACGTTCGAATGCATTCCTGTCGATCCAAATGGAAAGTCCTTTTTCGACTGCTGCTACTACTGCCTCTGCTATGGGCACGGTGATGGATAGGAGCTGATCTATCATTTGAAAGTCGACGAGTGCCATGGTCTTTCCTCCAGACGGACGCAGTATCCTCACGCCTGTCATGGGTATGTTGACTCGATCTGCAAGCAGGTTCATCATGTGTGAACAGGTGTAGTCGTGCTTTTGCATCGCATTGCATACAAGATTAAATCCTCGTTCATCGATGAGTATAGGTATGAATCCTGTTTCATCCTCAGCTTTCAGAATGAGTATGAAGGCATCTGCGAGTTCTTTGCCTCGGGTAAGTCCTTGGATTGAAAGTCGAATATATCCGTCGTACATATATGATATTCAGTGTTTTGTTTTATGTGATAAGTCTATCCCATATCCAGGATTGCTTAAATCGAACTCAAAGTTACGGCTTCGTGAGGGAAAAGCAAAGGAAAAGTCTGTTTTTTTGAGCAGTGTTGTTGCTAACCAATACGGCTATAATTATTAATTCAAGTTTTCTTTAAAGAATTCTTACGATATCTCGCAGCTATATGATTAGGTGTATGCTCATGTCTATTTAGTGAAAGAACTATACATGTGCTAATATTGTGATATCTATAAGCTAATATGTAATATAAATCATATAGCAGGTTTTAATAAAAAGCTCTTTCAGCTCTCTCATTTCGTTCGATACGAACACTCATTTCGTTCGAAATGAATGTGTGTATTGAACGAAATGAGTGTGTGTATCGAACGAAATGAACCGGCAACATCAAATCCTTTGCGGAACTTAACTGAGCGATAAAAAGTTGCGCAAGCTTATACAATGGATAGTGCAGGTAAGGGCTTTTATACAAATTAGGCTGAATTATCGAGCAACTTGGATGCAATAAAACTGCTTATTGCGTCTTGTTGAAAGTTGAACGATAATTCAGCCTAATCCGTATGTGCGGCTCAGCTCTTGACCGATAAGGACTCAGTCTATTTGATTTTATATCAGATTCTGTCGAGCACAAGCTTGATGAGAGAGTCGATAGAATTCTTGTAGTTAGGGTTAGCTCTACCTGCTACTCGATTGGCTATAACCATACAGCAAGTCATAGCTTTGTGTCCCATTAAGAGTGACAGACCAGCTAAGGCGCTGCTTTCCATTTCAAAGTTGTTGATGCGATGTCCCTCATACTCAAAGGATTCTATTTTGGCGTTTGCTTCAGGATCAGCCAGAGGTAGGCGTAACTGCCTGCCCTGCGGACCAAAGAATCCACCACAAGCGATTGTGATTCCTCGCACCATGTCATTGCCTGCAATGCGTTGTATCAGCTCTTCGTTGGCATGTACTGCATAAGGATGAGCTATGCATTGTGTACCGTGCCAATCCATGTGGCGAAGGAAGGCTTCTTCAAGCCCTATATCACTCACATCGTTGCGACCGGCATAGAAATTGAGCAATCCGTCGAAGCCAATGCTTATCTCGCTTGCCACGAATGTTCCCTCTGGGCAATTGGGTTGTAGGCCACCACAAGTGCCCACTCTCACAAGTTCAAGTTGGCGAAGATTGTCTTTGATTGTACGTGTAGAGAAGTCAATATTGGCTAATGCATCGAGTTCGTTCAGTACGATGTCTATGTTGTCGCATCCTATGCCCGTAGAAAGAGCCGTGATGCGTTTACCTTGATAACGACCTGTGATGGTGCGAAATTCTCGACTTGATATATCACATTCTTGGCTTTCAAAGTGTGATGCCACTAAGGGGACTCTTCCGGGGTCGCCCACGAGGATTACTTTGTCGGCCAGTTGCTCGGGTTTTACATGTAGATGGAATATGCTTCCATCGGGATTGATGATCAATTCGGATGAGGGGATGGGTGTCTTTGTCATGATATGTAGAATGTTGAAGTTAAAATGGCACGTCAAGTGCTTTTGTAATTTATCTTATTTGATTTCTGCCACACGCATGTTTTTGCACAAATCGTCATATTGCTTTTGCAACGTAGGGATTTGGGCATTTGTTTCTCGCAGTTCGTCTTTATCACTCTGCGTAAGCTTTGCACTAAAGGCTTTTTTCTGCAACTCGTCTTGACGTACAAGGAGTTGCTGAAGTTTTTGTCTGATTTCATCGGCTTGTTGAGCGATACGTCGTGCTGTTTCACTGCGGAATTCATTCAGCGAAGTGTAAATTGTATGATCATTGATGACGTAAAGGTGTTTCCCTTGTGAAGTCGATGCTGATTGTGCTTGTGCTCTCAGTTGATTCAGACGCTGAAGTGCCGACTTGGTAATTTCTTGATCTGTCTGCGTTTCTGAGATAGAATGTAGCATTGCTGCGTGAATCACACGCTTCTTATTGGCATCGCTCATCTCGTAGATGTCGCGTGTGGCGTTGGGGATAAAAGCATAGATGCATACGCTGTCGGGCTTCTGATTGCGGTCGGTAAGTAGGAAGCCTATTTGCGTGCTCTCGTCGATGGCAAGTAGATAGTCGTTGGCGGGAGAATTGAATGGCATGCCAATGTTCTCTGCTTTTAAGTATTGCTTTGTGTCAGGATTGTAGCGTGTCACGAATATGTCGTAGCCGCCCAACGATTCTTCTCCTTGTGCACCATAGTAGAGTGTCACGCCATCGGGCATCATGAAGGGGAAATCCTGCTCGCAACTGACGTCGTGCATGCCTTCAAGTGGAGTGGGGGCAGACCATCCGTTGCCTACGCGGTAAGCAATGTGCAGATTGTTGGCACACCCCGTGCTGTCACTCTTTGAGAAGATTACTCGATCATTAAGTTCATTAATGTAGCCTGCTTGTCCATATTGTCCAGAGCGAAGTTGTTCTTCACTCAACACGTCCTTGAGACACACCACCTTACCTGCATTGGCTGACAGTTGCAATCGCTGCAGCATATCTTTTCGGCTTACCACAATGCTATCGATAAAGGTGACGCGCTCTGTACCACGCAGCATATCGATTCCGAGATTAGCTCGCTGTAAATCGGCTTCTAATCGCATGGTGGAGCGTCCAGAAGAACGTGCGGCATCTATCTCTCGTTGAAGCAAACGGGCTGCTTCTGTGAATTTATAAGATTGCATCAATTGTTCAGCCGACTGCGTTTGTGCAGTAGTAGCAGTTGCGGCTGAGCGTTTTTTTGCGGTTGTTTTTTGTGCCATCATTGTTGGTACTGATGTGAGGCTTAATAGCAGTCCTAAAGCCACAGTAAGTTTGCCAACAGATCTATTCCAATAAAATGTCATATTCTTAAAATGAGTGGTCATATATATTATATAATATGTATGGGTATTGTTTGTGTACTATGTAGTGCGCATGTATGATTTATTGCGATTATTGGGCTACTGAGCTACGTTATATTAGATGTGTGTCAGTCGAAGAGAGTTTTGCCTAACGTCCGCTTAGTGGTTGCCATCGTTAGTATATAGTATATACGTAATACTTTTGCGCTTTCTCGTAATGATGCCGACGCGAGGACGCGATGCCTCCGCCTAATATCAGTCGTTTTCAGCAAGCCTGTAATACTTAATACTTTATACTTAATACTTCACACATGTGCAGTTTCCACTTCAAAAGTACGATTTTCTTTCATAAGTAAAGCTGAGAATGCCATCTTTTATGTAATTTTGCATCCAAACAAAGAAAAATCTACCTCAAAAACGAAGAAGAAGTGAAGTTTTCTGCAATTTGTCATATAGTTTGCATGAGTTTGGGCATAGGCTTTTCACCCATCATCGCTCAAGCTCAGAAGGCTGCGGATAAAATAGTAAAGTATACTGTTCAGCCTGGCGAAACCGTGCTTGGCATAGCCCATCGTCATAAGACCACGCTTGATCACTTGCTTAGTATCAATCCTGGACTGCAGCCCGACTATGTGCAGTCGGGTCAAGTGATTAATGTTCCCTTTGTGCCGGGAGGCGCAGAACCAGCTCCTACTATGGCACAGCGTGCAGCTGCACAAAAGGCCGCCGCCGAAGCAGCTGCACAAAAGGCCGCCGCACAGCAACCTGCTGTAGCATACAAAGAAGTTGAGGTAAAACAACAACCACAGCAGCCTAAAGTGACGTATAAGCAGTATAAGGTGAAGAAGAAAGATACTGCTTACAGTTTAGCAAAGGCTAACAATATAAGTGTTGACGAACTTATGGCTGCCAACCCAGAAATGAAAGAAGAGGGCTATCAACTAAAGAAAGGTGTTACTTTGCGCATTCCTATAAAAGAAAAGGTGAAAGCTCCTCAGTATGCTGGACTTTCGTCTATCCGGGTGGCTGTAATTCTTCCTCTTGTAGGCAACAATGTGGAGAACGAGCGTAGCGTGGAGTTCTACCGAGGAATGCTTATGGGTATCGAAGAGATGAAGCAGAAAGGCGTTCATTTTGATGTTGCTGCCTATAATGAACCCGCACCTGATCATAGTGTGGCACAAATATTAGCTGAGGCTATCGCCAAGAAGCCCGACGTTATCATAGGTCCACTTTATCCCCAACATTTTACTGATGTGACAGCGGTGTCAAGCAAGGCAACTAAGGTGGTTGTGCCCTTTTCTTCAAAGGTTCCACAGGTGGACTATCGTCCTGATGTATACGTAGTCAATACGCCTGCCGCATATGAGAAATCGCTCGCGGTAGATCTCTTTATGAAGAATTTTAAGAAACAAACGCAACTCATCCTCTTGCATAGTGCTGGTGGTGATAAGCGCTCTTTTGTAGAAGAACTTCAGCAGAGAACGGGTAGTACAGGCTATGATATTACAAGCCTTGCACAGTCGTCATCCGCTGAGCAAATTCGCCTCTCACTCGCAGGAAAGAAGAAAGGATCGTTCCTTATAGTTCCAGATGACGCAAGTGCAGAGACGATGAAGCGTATGCTTGCCAATATTAGTGCTTTACAGCAGAGTATGCCTGAAGCACAATTCTCTCTCTTAGGCTATGACACATGGCTTCGCCAGTCGGATAGTGCTGAGAGAAGCAAGATGCATGCTGCAGACACATATGTGTTGACAAGTAATTTCTACTATCCATATACATCAGCAGCTAAGACTTTCCAAGAACAATATGTTTCGTCGTTCCATACCACAATGGTTGATTGTAATCCTCGCATGGCTCCATTAGGTTACGACTTAGCTCGCGGTTTCTTTGGAGGATTGGTTACTTACGGTCACGACTTCAATACACAAAACCCCGTAGATGGATCTATTGCAGCGCAACCTATGTTGCAGACTGAGCCCCGTTTTGTTACCGTAGGTAAGGGCGGTGGATACATATGTCGAAGTATGTGGCTCGTAAGATTTAAGAGAGATATGAGCATCGTGAAAATTTCTGCTCAATAATAAAATATTATATGAGACGACTTCAAGTGCGCAACATATTATTAATAGCGTTATTATCCCTCTTACCCTTAGGATTGCATGCTCAAGTGGGCGAGCCCAGGCATAACATCTGCATCGGATTTTCTGCTGGCATGAACATGAACCGCATTGGTTTCGATCCTACAATCAAGCAGCAGATGCACAATGGACCTACAATGGGACTTGTTGCAAGGTTTACGAGTGAACGCTATTTCAAAGCTTATTGTGCCTTGCAATTGGAACTTAACTATGCTCTGCTTGGATGGCGTGAAAACATACTTAATGCCAATTCTGAGCCACTCCCTGATACATATCAGCGTAATCAACATTACATACAGCTTCCTATATTGGCTCGACTCGCTTGGGGTAAAGAGACGAGAGGACTGATGGGCTACGTGTTGGCAGGTCCGCAAATAGGGTATTGCTTCAAGGAAACAACCTCACAATCGAACTTCACGCTTAATGCAGATGGGAATCCTGATCGACCTAATGGAATGTATGTCCAATATGGTATGCCTATTCAACATAAATTTGATTACGGAATAACGGCTGGCGCAGGCATAGAACTTACTACAAAGGCGGGTCACTTCTTGCTTGAGGGAAGATACTACTATGGACTCTCTGATATCTTCAGAAATTCTAAGAAAGATACTTTCAGCCGGTCGAATAACGGAACAATTATTGCCAAAGTGACTTATCTGATTGATATCAAGAAGTAATAGGCATAAGGGACAGTTTACTCCGACCTGATGCAAATAAAGATATAAAAGCAATATAATAAACTCGATAAAAGAAATACTCACAATAGAATGGAATTAGCAAAGACTTACAATCCCGAAGAAGTAGAAGGCAAATGGTATCAGTATTGGACTGATAATCACCTTTTCTCTTCAAAGCCCGATGGACGCAAACCTTATACGGTAGTTATTCCTCCACCTAACGTAACAGGTGTGCTTCATATGGGACATATGCTCAACGAGACAATTCAAGATATTCTCGTACGTCACGCACGTATGGAAGGCAAGAATGCCTGCTGGGTGCCAGGTACTGACCATGCTTCAATTGCAACAGAAGCAAAGGTGGTCAACCGTTTGGCTGAGCAAGGCATTAAGAAGACTGACCTCACTCGAGAAGAGTTCTTGAAGCATGCTTGGGATTGGACAGAAGAACATGGTGGCATTATCTTGAAGCAATTACGCCGCGTTGGTGCATCGTGTGATTGGGATCGTACTGCCTTCACGATGGACGAAGAGCGCTCTAAGAGTGTAATCCACGTATTTGTAGACCTCTATCGCAAGGGACTCATCTATCGCGGTGTGCGCATGGTCAATTGGGATCCTAAGGCGAAGACAGCCCTCTCTGACGAGGAAGTAGTATATAAGGAAGAGCATACCAAGCTCTACTACATGAAGTACTACGTGAGCGAAGACGATGGCACTGGTGCTACAGGCGAAGAAGGTGAAGTGATTCACGAAGATGAGAAAGGACGCTACGCTGTTGTAGCCACTACGCGTCCAGAAACAATCATGGGTGATGTGGCTATGTGCATCAACCCCAATGACCCTAAGAATCATTGGCTTCGTGGAAAGAAAGTAATCGTGCCACTCGTGGGACGAGTAATCCCTGTAATCGAAGACGAATATGTAGATATCGAGTTTGGTACGGGTTGTTTGAAAGTAACTCCAGCTCACGACGTAAACGACTATATGCTCGGTGAGAAGTACAATCTGCAGATTATCGACATCTTCAACGACGATGCTACAATCTCAGAGGCCGCAGGCATGTACGTAGGCCAAGAGCGTTTTGCTGTACGTAAGCAGATTGCCATCGACTTGCAAAATGCAGGATTGATGGAGAAGATAGAAGACTACGACAATAAGATAGGTTGTTCGGAACGTACAGGTGTGCCCATCGAGCCAAAACTCTCTATGCAGTGGTTCCTCAAGATGCAGCATTTTGCTGACTTGGCACTTCCGCCTGTAATGAACGATGAGATTAAGTTTTATCCCACAAAGTATAAGAATACCTATCGCCATTGGCTCGAAAACATCAAAGACTGGTGTATCTCACGTCAGCTATGGTGGGGACATCGTATCCCAGCCTATTATCTGCCTGAAGGCGGCTATGTCGTAGCAGAGACTATCGAAGAAGCAGTAGAACTCGCGCAAGAGAAGAGCGGAAATAAGAACTTGACCGCTGCAGATCTCCGACAGGATGAAGACGCTCTTGATACGTGGTTCTCTTCATGGTTGTGGCCTATCTCTTTGTTTGATGGCATTATGCATCCCGACAACGAAGAGTTTAAATACTATTATCCCACAAGCGACTTGGTGACAGGTCCCGATATCATCTTCTTCTGGGTTGCACGTATGATCATGGCAGGCTATGAGTTTACGGGAAAGATGCCCTTTAAGAATGTATACTTTACGGGTATCGTCCGCGATAAGTTAGGTCGTAAGATGTCGAAGTCGCTCGGCAACTCTCCTGATCCGCTTGATCTTATCGACCGCTTTGGTGCCGATGGTGTGCGTATGGGTATGATGCTTGCAGCTCCTGCAGGTAACGATATTCTCTTCGATGAAGCACTTTGCGAGCAAGGACGTAATTTCTGTAATAAGATATGGAATGCCTTCCGCTTGGTACAAGGATGGCAAGTCGATGAGAATGCTTCGCAACCCGAAACTGCTCGTTTAGCAATAGAATGGTTCGGTGCCAAATTGCGCCAGAGTGCAGCCGAAATGGCCGACCTCTATTCAAAGTATCGCTTGAGCGAAGCGCTGATGGAAGTGTACCACCTCTTCTGGGATGAATTCTCAAGTTGGTTCCTCGAAATGGTTAAGCCTGCTTATGGTACACCAATTGATGCTACGACTTATCAAGCCGTACTCGAAGCGTTCAATCATCTGCTCCACTTGCTCCATCCCTTCATGCCCTTCATCACCGAAGAACTTTGGCAACACCTTGCAGAGCGCAAGGCAGGTGAAAGCATTATGGTAAGCCCGCAGACGATTGCTACTCCGGAGGCAGGTGATGAAGCTATTCTCTCTCAGGTAGAAATGATGAAGAGTGTTGTGGCTGGTGTGCGTGCTATCCGCAATACTAAGAACATCTCTCCGCGCGAAGCCCTTCATCTCCAGGTTATCGGTACAGATCCCATAGCTTCTTACGATAGCTTGATTGTCAAGATGGCCAATGTGGATGGTGTAGAAGCTGTAGCTGCCAAGGGTGATGGTGTTACTTCATTTATGGTTGGCACCACAGAGTATGCAGTTCCATTAGGAGGCCTCATCGACGTAGAAGCCGAAATAGCCAAGGCTGAGGCTGAACTGAAACACTTGGAAGGATTCCTTAATGGTGTGAAGAAGAAGCTCTCCAACGAGCGCTTTGTCAACAATGCTCCTGCTGCTGTGGTAGAACTCGAGCGCAAGAAACAAAGTGATGCAGAGAGTAAAATCGCTACGCTTAAGGAAACTATAGATTCGCTCAAGAAGTAAGTGAATCTTCTAATATAATGTGCAGATATGCAGATGCACAGCAATATATGGGATTAGCGGTATCCTTAATCTAAAATAGTAGGATACGAAGGATACCGAAGCTAATCATTATATGCTGATCATCATCTGTATATCTGCACTTTTGCACATTTGCGCGTAGTCTGAAAGATAAGATCGCGCTGTTTTATATATATTACAATCCGAATTGTTATCAATGAAACATCTCTGTTTACTGCTACTCTCTGCTTGGACATTGTCCTTACCAGTCAGATCGCAGACGAGCCCTGTGCATGACGTCATTAGTAGCTACATTCGTTCCTATACGCTGAGTGGATACCAACCACGCGAGAGCATGGCTCTCGACTCGGTAAGCATCGATGACGTACACAGAGAAGTGCGTGTTTATGCAAACGAATCGTTTTGTTCGCAACCCTTTACTCCTCGAGTGGTTACTTCTATATATGGTGAAATCCAGCGTAGACTACCTGCTCCATACAATACGTATCACTTGGCTGTATACAATAGGAAACGCCAACTCATAGAAGACCTTATCCCCAACATCTATCGCTCGGGTGAACAGGACGAGTCGCGATTGTGGGGAAAAGTAAACTATACGGGACGGCCATGGGTAGAAAATTCATCGCGTGCTTACAAAGTGACTGGAGGATTGCAAAATAAGCATCTTTTCATTTGGCCTAGTCATGGCAGATATTACAAAGAAGGGGCTTGGCAATGGCAGCGCCCATACTTATATTGCACTACGGAAGATCTCTTTACGCAGTCTTTCGTGTTTCCCTATCTCTTTCCTATGCTCGAAAACGCGGGAGCCATTGTGGCGAGTCCGCGCGAACGTGATTATCAGACCTACATGGCTGTTGTCGACAATGATACACCTACTCGACAGGGCACTTACGTAGAGACATCACAGACCGATGCTCCTTGGACATCTTCGGCCGACTCCACAGGCTTTGCTTCACCAGCTACGCTGATTAATGATCAAGTGCATCCATTTCAAGAGGGCACATACCGGATGGCAAGTGCCGTGAATCGACGCAACAAATTGTCCGTAGCTACTTGGACACCTCAGATTCCTGAATCAGGACGTTATGCAGTCTACGTGAGCTACTCTTCTCGTCCTAACTCAGTGCCCGATGCACGTTATACGGTGGTGCATAAAGGCGGTCGTACCACCTTTGTAGTCAATCAGCAGATGGGCGGTGGAACATGGGTATATCTCGGAACGTTTGAATTCGATAAGGGAACCAATTCTGATGGAAGAGTCGCGCTGAGCAATCAGAGTGACTATCGAGGCGTGGTGACTGCCGATGGTGTACGATTCGGAGGTGGAGTGGGGCAGACAGAACGTGGTACGGCGGGCACATCTGGCTTGCCAAGCTATCTTGAAGCCGCCCGTTATTATGCCCAATGGGCTGGTGTGCCCGACTCTTTGGTCAATACTTCACAGGGCTCTAATGACTATAATGACGACCTTCGAGTGCGCAGCAATATGCTCAATTACTTGGCAAAGGGAAGTCCTTATGTGCCTGGTCATGGCGGACAAAATGTGCCTTTCGAACTCGCTATGGCACTCCATAGTGATGCAGGCTATCGCACTGATCAGAGCATTTATGGGTCACTCTCTATTTCTACTACTCAGGATGGGGATGGACGTACGTCTTTCGCTTCTGGTCTTTCGCGTCAAGCATCTTCTGACTTTGCCCAGTTGCTCTTAGAGGGAGTTGTGGCAGACGTGTCGCGCTCGTACAATCTCTCGTGGACACGTCGCGAACATTGGGATCGCAACTATGCCGAGACCCGCATGCCCGCCGTCCCCTCGTCAATCCTTGAAATGCTTTCTCACCAAAACTTCACTGATATGAAGTATGGGCACGATCCCAATTTTAAGTTCACTTTGGCGCGTTCCGTCTATAAGAGCATCCTCCGATTTGTCAATTTTGAGCATGGTATAAAGTCCTATCAAGTACAACCGCTTGCTCCTCACAACTTTGCAACGGAGTTCACAGCCGATGGCACAGGAGTGCGGCTTTCTTGGAGCCCTACACTCGATTCTTTAGAGGAGTCAGCCCGTCCATCGGGCTACGTGGTTTATACTAAGGTGGGCGATGAAGACTTTGACAATGGTCTTTACGTAGGGAACGTTACGACGTATTCCTTGCCTATCACCGCGGGACGTGTGTATGGCTTCCGTGTGACGGCTGTCAATGCAGGTGGACAGAGCTTTCCTACGGAGACATTGGCTGCTTATCGAAGCACCCAATCACAAGCGCAGAAGGTACTTGTCGTCAATGGCTTCAATCGTGTGAGTGGTCCTGCGTGGGTCGATACTGCCGACTCCTTAGGATTCCGCCTTGATATTGATCCTGGTGTGCCCTACATCTCTACTACAGCTTTTAGCGGACAGCAGCATGTGTTCGCTCGTTCTGCTATGGGCAGAGAGGGAGTTTCTGGGTTAGGCTTCTCTGGACACGAATGGGTAGGCAAAGAAATAGCGGGAAATACATTCGATTATACCTTTGCCCATGGACTATCTATAGCAGCATCTGATGACTATTCGTTTGTATCTGCAAGTAGCGAAGCTTTCTCTTCTGATGCATTCAGTGACCAGCCTTATGCGGCTATCGACTACATCGCAGGGCTACAAGCTCAGTTACCCTACAATTTGAAGTCTTATCCCGTGTTTACAAGTTCGGCACGTAATCGGCTGACGCGCTATTTGAAAAATGGAGGCGCTCTGTTCTTGAGTGGAAGCTACATCGGTTCTGACAATCAAGATAGCGAAGAAGCGCGCAATTTCATAGAAGACGTATTGAAGTACAAGTACGATGGATCTGCCCGCATATGCACATCCGATCAGGTGATGGGGCTTAATATGCAGTTCAGCATTTATCGTCAGCCCAATGCGAAGCATTATGCGGTTCTTGCTCCCGATGCCATTCTCCCCAGTGCAGGCAAGGCTTTCTCATCTTTTGCATTCTCTGACGGACAGGGAGCAGGTGTAGCTTTTAAAGGCAAAACTTACCGAACGCTTTGCACCAGTTTCCCTTTTGAATGCATTCAGGAATCCGATGTGCGAAATCGAGCCATGAAAGCCATCCTTGATTTCTTATGTAAGAGTAAATAATCTTCTTTTCCATAAAATACTAAAAGGCGATTCTAATTTTTCTTAGAATCGCCTTTTAGTATACTATAGGGAGCATCGTTTCCCTTCAGAAACTCCATCTTTACATGAATCTGTTTCGTGAACTTTACGGGAATTTCGCCTTCTATTGCTTATTCCGATTCTTGTATAGTTCATCGATAATTCCATCAGCCAAACCGATAACGGGCACAAGGATGTAGTCGGCATGCACCAATTCGGCAATGCGTAAGAATATTTCTGCTGCCGGTACTATCACGTCGGCTCTGTCGGGCTTTAGAGCATATTGGTTCATGCGTTGTTCTATGCTCAGAGTGTTGAGCTCATTGTAAACCTCACGCACCGAACTTATAGGCATGCTCTGCTTTAATGCGTTTTTCACAGAAGCCATGCGATAGATCTTGTTGATATTTCCTCCCGATCCGATGATGTTAATCTGTTTTGCTTGAGAAGAGATGATCTCTAAGTCGTGCTGCATTCTTACCCATTCATCATCGCGCACTTTTCCCGTAAGCAATCTTACAGTACCGATGTTGTAGGAAACGGAACTACGCAACTCTCCATCCATTAAGAAATTAATCTCCGTAGAGCCACCACCCACGTCGACGTAAAGATAAGCACCCTCTCGATCGGCCATGCATTCCAGATGATTGCTGTAGATGATACGTGCTTCTTCGCTTCCGCCGATGATTTCAATGTTGATGCCCGTCTCTTTGCTTATGCTTTTGATGATTTCCGAACCATTCTTTGCATCACGCATGGCTGATGTAGCACAAGCACGATAAACTTGCACATCATAGATTTTCATTAAGTGACGATAGGCTTTCATCAGCCTTTGTAGCTTGCGAGCTTTGCGCTCAGAGAGTACACCATCGCTGAATATGTCGAACCCCAGACGGAGGGGTACGCGGAGGAGTAGAATCTTCTTAAACTGATTCTTGTCTTTTGCATCGCTGCTAATGCTTTTTATGAGCAAGCGTACAGCGTTAGAACCGATGTCTATTGCTGCATAATTAATTCGAGACATAGTTGTTAGGATTAATTCAGTATACCCAATCAGTTACATTCAAGGAACTAATGAAGAGCATATTTCACTATTTAGCTTCAACATCCTCTTTGTAATGCTCGTAGAGCTTTTCTTGTGAGCGGAATGGGGTATCGTCATTGGTCTTCCAGGGTAAATTCCTCCCCGTGCCGTCTACGATTCGTCCTTGCATGTTGTCGTTTAGGGCAAAATCGATTACGCGTTTGAGGTCTTCCTTGATAGAGGACGAATAGATAGGTGTGACCACTTCTACACGATTGTTGAGATTGCGAGGCATCCAATCAGCAGAACCGATAAACATCTTGTCCTCACCAGCAGCACAGAACTGGAATATGCGTGCGTGTTCCAAATAGCGATCGATAATGCCCACTATGCGTATGGTGTCGCTTTTGCCAGGGATTCCCGTTACTATCGAGCAATTGCCACGCACCACAAGATCAATGGGCACTCCGCATGCTGAGGCTTCATAGAGCTTCTTTACCATCAGAGGATCGGTGATGTGATTGATCTTGATGCGAATATAAGCAGGCTTCCCCACATTATGATTCTTTATCTCATCGTTGATGAGTCGTACAAATTTGTTTCGCATCTCATTGGGCGATACGAGCAGATCTTTATATTTTACGGGTATGTAGGGACGTTCGATAAAGTTGAACACCTGACGCACGTCGTGCACAATGTTCTTATTGGCCGTCATGAGCATGAAGTCCGTATAGCACTTAGCGTTACCTTCATGAAAATTACCCGTGCTCACTACGCATACATCTGCTCCTTTGCGCATACCGATGTGAGTGATTTTGGAGTGAACTTTTAATCCTTCTACGCCAAATATCACGTGGATGCCCACTTCCTGCATCTTCTTCGACCAACTGATATTAGAAGCCTCATCAAATCGTGCCAGGAGCTCAATGACCACCGTGACCTGCTTGCCATTTTGAGCCGCATTAATCAATGCTTTTACCACTTTCGACTCACGCGCCAATCGGTAAAGTGTAGTCTGAATGCTCTTTACCTCCTTATGTACAGCGGCTTCCTGAAGTAAGCGAATATAGGATGCAAAATCGTGATATGGCACGTGGATGAAACGGTCCTGCTCACGCACGGCTTGCAAGATTGATGTCTCTCCCATCAGTTCGCGCTTGAGCAGAGGAGTCCATTTAGGAAACTTAAGGTCTTTCCGCCCGCAGTCGGGAAACCCCATTAAGTCTCGATGGTTCTGATAACGACCAGCGGCAAGAATCGTATCGAGCTTGTCTACATGGAGCTTACCAAGCACGCGCTTCAAAACATCGCGAGGCATTGTCGCATCGTAAATCACGCGCATAGCTTGCCCACGCTTTCGGCTTTTTACGCCCTTGGATATCTTCTGCATCAATCCTGTACGTAGGTCGTTGTCGATTTCCATTTCAGCATCTTTGGTAAACTTGAATGCGTATGCTTCAAACGAAGTGTAGTTTAGTCCAGCGAAAATCAGAGGCAGCGAGCAACGTACCACGTCGTCAATGTACATGATATAGCTCTTCCCGTCATTTTCCGGTAACTGCACAAAACGTCCTACAAGACTGATGGGAAGCTGCAGTAGAGCATATTCAGGATGAGACTTGTCGCTATCGCGACGCATCTTTACAGCCATGTATATGCAATCGTCGGGCTGAGTGGTCAAATCTTTTAAAGCAGAGAACCATACAGGAGCTATAAACCCATCCAGTTGCTGATAATAGAAATTGCGTACGAATTCGTGCTGTGGCTCGTCGAGTTCTTGATCATTAAGGATGAAGATGTTCTCCTTTCGAAGTTCGTTTTCCACCTGCTTGATGGCTTCCTCGTATTCCTTAGAGTACTGAGCGTTGAGCTTGTTGATCACTTTGAGTGTATCTATAGCTTCATGTCGCTCCGTTCGAGTCTCTTTATCGTCACACTCAGCTATTCTGTTGAGTAAAGCTACGCGTACGCGAAAGAACTCATCCAAATTGTTGGAATAAATGCCTAAGAAGCTCAAACGCTCAAGCAAGGGTACATTCGTCTTTTCTGCTTCTTGGAGAATGCGACGATTGAAGTACATCCAACTTACGTCGCGAGGCACATATTCTTTATAATTGTTTTCCTTTTTCTTCATTTACGTCCAAATGATCTGTTATCTCTTTACGACGGCAAAAGTACTTCAAAGGTGTATCTTTACTGTTACGGATATGTTACGTTTGTGTGAAGCAGAATGGGGCGGGGCTCTGTCTTGTACTGAGAAAAGTAGACAGATTTTAAATGAACAAAATTTGTAAGAAGTACGAGCATTTTTGCGAATAGTTTATAGCTTGCTCAGCAAGCACTTCCTTTAATGGGTAGAAAGCCCTTGAATCCATCACGTAAATAATGTGTCTCGACTATGTGGCTACGCTTTCCTCAAATCTCATAATTACCATGCTTCAATGTAGGTTTATCCGTCTTCTCTTGACGTTCATCCCGTCCGTACATGATGGCAGGGCAGACGCATCAAAATGCGTTCGTCTGTAAAAGCCTAGTCAAGTAGTCCT
>ERZ808270.165-NODE-165-length-42315-cov-3.639423_pt1 | contig 42315 bp, 35 predicted proteins | sample MGYA00521082_ERZ808270 | MGnify/ENA primary metagenome ERZ808270 (study PRJEB31516, sample SAMN03275594) | gut metagenome | biome: mammalia-associated habitat; material: feces | host: Papio cynocephalus | place: Kenya | collected 2012-07-27 ... | reverse complement strand
TATTCATCAATCAACGCTAATGTCGGAACTACAAGAACAATGTTCCGGGGGAAATGTTCAGCAATGTATTCAAAAATAACAAATGTTTTACCAAAACTTGTAGGTGCACTAAAAATAAATCCTCTATTTGAAGCAATATATTTCAAAACCTGTATTTGTTCAGGATGCAAGGAAATATTTTCATCTAGTGAACTAACCGAAAAACCATTATATATAGCAGAATCAAGTGAAAATACACTTGAATACATAGTCAATCCTAACGCATATAAAGTATCTGCATTTTTTTTCACAAAAGAAGTTCTATTTTCGGTTTCACTTAATTCTCGAATATACATATTTCTATATTCTTGAATTTCAATCGGTTGACAATCTAGCTCTTTCATATTCATGTTGTTTTTCCACCGCCTTCTTAATAGCTTTTTCAATAAAATGCTTCTTGCTTATCACTGGTAATGAAATTAATAAGTATGTTGTTTCTATACCAAAGAATTTCTTTTGAACTATTCTTTTATGCATCTTTTCTAGGTAAATCTGTGGAGTATTTATATCGCCTTCATTATTTCCATGAGCAATAAAAATAGGAATACCAATTTTTTTAATTTCAGAAACATTAATAAGTTCTTGAAACGTAAAACATAATTGTTTAGCTTCTCCAAATATCTTTTCAAATTCTACTGATAATTTAAATGCATCTTCATCAGCTAAAATAATTCTATATTCTTCTTTTATTTGTTCCTCATAATTCTTTAATGATCTATTAATCAAAATAATTCCATTATCAATATTCTCGCAAAATTTTGATTCTCCAAAATATATAATTTTATTGTTCGTATCTAGAAACAACGTATCAATCCCAAAAACACTCATATTTCTATCCGTTGTACACCGAAACTTTGGTAAAATACAATCAAACTGAAAATAATTTGTTAATAACAAATGAAATACATACTCACCAATTTTCCCCACTTTATCATTTTGTACCAACAATTTGCCATCTTTGTCTATCAACTCATATTCGGCTTCTAGAACAGTCATTAATTCATTCGATAATTTATCATATATAAGCTTTTCTAAAGTAGTATTTAAAAACATACTTATATTATTATACAACTTAACATATTGCCTTTTTGTTCCTGTAAAATTAATTCTGTTAGTTCTTTTTGCATAATTCAGCAAATTATTTTCGTCAAATATGTAATTAACTAACCCTTCAATAAAAGATTCCTTATCTTTAAATTCGGCATATACAAACGAATCTGCTTCATCTAAACAATATACATTAAAGCACTCAAATCTATTGATTTTAATTTCTTTTTTTATCAACTATTTTTCCTCTCTATATCTACATACATTTGAATAAATACTTTCTCCCAATCATAATATAAATTAACCGTGTTATCTATATATGCTTTCTATAAGCCCTTATTAATCTCAATGATATCTTGTTAATTCATTTTTATTTTTTATTATATCACATTTTTACATCAACCAACCTTTTTCAGCAAAAAATATAACAAAATCCATCCATTTTCTCATTTCAACAGAAAAAACGCCCATATCCATGGCACCCGCCACAAACACAAGCGTTTCATCCTTTCCCAATATGTAATTCTCACACTCTGACACAATCCCGTGTGATCTCCTTCAGCGAAGCCACACCGCACATTGCCATCGTATCTTTCAGCTCACTTCCGATCTTATTGACATAAGCCTCGACACCTTCCTGCGCTCCGCCATACACGGCAGTCACAAACGGACGGGCAATGATCACCGCATCGGCTCCCAGTGCCAGCGCCTTAAACACATCCACACCGGAACGGATGCCTCCGTCGACAAAGATCTTCATGGAGCCATCGACTGCCTCTGCGATCTCTTCGAGCACCTCTGCGGTGGCAGGACACTGATCCAGGACACGTCCGCCGTGGTTTGACACAACGATCGCATCGGCCCCGGCTTCTTTTGCCTTCATGGCACCTTTGACGGTCATGATTCCTTTGACGATAAACGGCAGCCCGGCCGCCTGTTTCACTTCACGCAGATCCTCCACCGATTTGCTTCCGGCCGGTGGGGTCAGATTCTTTAAAAACGGCAGTCCGGCCGCATCGATATCCATTGCCACGGCAAAGGCACCAGAATCTTTTACCATCGCCATTTTCTCCCGGATCACCTCGATATTCCACGGCTTTACGGTCGGAATTCCCAGTCCGCCGGCTTTTTTGATTGCTTTTGTCGCTGCGACCATGACATTGCTGTCGGTTCCGTCTCCGGTAAAAGCAGCGATGCCGGATGCCGCACAGGCGGAAACGAGAATATCGTTGTAGGAAATATCATTCAGACAGTCTCCGTAATGCAGCTGCACGGCACCTACCGGACCGGCAAAAAACGGATACTGAAACGTTCTGCCAAACAGTTCCAGTGTCGTATCACATGGACGGTTTTCCACCAGCGTGTCCATCTGGACACGGATTTCTTTCCATTTGTCATAGTTGCGGATGGCGGTATCGCCGATGCCTTTTGCTCCCGGCCCCGGCATCTGGTTTTTACAGGCTCTGCCGTTACATTCACTGCACGCCTTACAGTAAGATCCGATACGGCCTCTCGCCTGTTCGATACACTCTGTATAATTCATAGATTTGTTCCTTCTTCCTTGGTTTTTAAATCATTCCGAAAACACTTTTCTTACGCTGCTTCGATCCTTGAACAAAGTTCAAATAAAAATTTTTGAAAACTTGGAGAGACATTCTTTTCCAAAACAAGTTTTTGACCTATTTTATCAGCCCACTCACATTTCGCTTTTCCCGTTTCCTTATAACTATTTAGACACTTTATGTAATTTCGCTAATCCTCCGGGATATACCATATTTGCCAACACTTCCCATGTGTCAACAATCTCGTCCTGCTTATAATTTTTCAGAAATTTCTTTTTTGCTTCCGGATACGCACTATAAATGGCATCCTCATCTCCTAATAACCATGCCTCCATCTCTTTTACTGCAACACAGAAGGCATAGTCCGTTAACATCACAACATCCTTTGCTACCTGGTTGAGATTTTGCTGAAAAATATTATAGTCTCGTTTGTCATTGTCCAACACAACAACAATAGTCGCATGTTCCATGCCTGCCAGCTTTTTATCAAATCCACGCAAATATATATGAAGATTATTCAGTAAATTGCCTCCCTTGCGCTCCATAAGATTTCCCTTGGTTGGTAAATGCCCAATTCCTTTAAATGGCTTACTGTCATAAAGAATCTCTTTATCCGGGTATTTTTCTTTTAATTTTTCCATTACATGTCCAACTAATATTTCAGTTGACTGGTCTTCTATTAAAAATTGAAAGTACATACTCCCTCCACATTATCCAAAATAGCGACTGTACCACATATCCCCCAAAGGAACACCCTCTTCGGAAAGTTCTTTGACGAAATCATATTCTGATGCACGTTTAATACTTGAAAAACCATTTTCTCCCTTTGTCAGCACCCATACATGCTCCGGCGACAATGCATTGACAAAAAAAGGACTGTGTGTAGTAACAAATAATTGTTTGGAAAATCCCGTACCAACGCTTTTTAACATTTCTTCTGCAAGCATGCTTAAATACTGATGATATAAACCATTTTCCGGTTCTTCTATAAATACCAGCTGCCGTGGATTCTTTTCATGCAATAACAAATAATATGCAAATAACTTCAAAGTACCATCCGACATTTTGGGTGAATAAAATGCTTTTTCAAATCCATGTTCCCAAAATTTGAGCATCATCTGACCGTTATCAAATTTCACAGGCTCAATTTTTTCTATATTCGGAAGTTTCGTCTGAATTTCTTTTAGTACTTTTGTAAATTCTTTTTTATTTTCCCGATACATATACTGCGCAACATTATTAATATTACTGCCCGTTCGATTCAGATATGGCTGTGGGGCTGCTGTCTGTAGGGACCGTGCTGCATCCGGAGAAAAATAACAAAGATACCAGCTCTTTAAAAAATTCAAAAACTTTTCAATACGTTCATACTGTTTCATAGCTCCTAAGGTCACAATTCCAAGCTTTCGGATATCTGCTAATTCAACGTCCACCTTTTCTCCCTTTACACTGCGCCCGTTGTCATCCGCTCCACCTTCTTTTCCCTCATAAGCATAACCTTTTCCACTCTGCAAAAACAAAAAAGATAATGGCCATCCTCTTTTTTCTACACGCTGACGAAGCCGTTCTTCTTTCACATAAGGTCTTCCCATACCATCTTCGTCAATCTCCAATTCATACGTAATTGGGCGTGTTGTACTTGTTTCCCGGTAATATAGTTCAAATTTTATTGGTTCTTCAATTCCCTGTGATCGAATTTGTTGAAAACCACCTCTGTTTTTTGTATCACAGGCGGCTTCAACCCCTATTTCCAGACAATCTGCCAAAAAGCCAAACGCATCTGCCAAAGTACTTTTTCCATTCCCGCTAGGTCCTATAATAGCGGTTAAATTTCCAAGAGCCATTCCATTTTGATTAGAAAGCGTCTTCCCCATCACAATGTCTTTCAACGGTCCAAAATTTTTGATTCGAACACCCTCAATTTTTCCCATCTGCTCTCTCCTTAATAATTATCTACAATAAAAAATCATTCTTTTATCTGTCATGATTCATACGCCAGTCGATACATCGTTTCAGATAGTGCACATAATCCGGGTTCTTACACATTCCCTTGCCCGGCGTATCGGAAATCTTTGCGACATCCATGCCGTTGCACAGCGTGGTTTTCATGACGATATTCAGTGCCGGTACATCCGTATCATTCGAGATATAGGTACCGATTCCGAAAGCCACCTTTGTGCGGTCCCGGAAATGTTCGTACAGTTCGTGTGCCCGTGCAAAATCAAGAGAATCACTGAACAATAAAGTCTTACCTGCCGGATCGATCCCCAGTTTCCGGTAGTGTGCGATCATTTTTTCACCCCACTCCACCGGATCGCCGCTGTCATGACGCACGCCGGAGAACAACGTTGCATAGGTCAGCTGGAAATCCCGCAGGAAACAGTCGGTCGTAATCGCATCGGTCAGTGCAATACCGTTTAACACGCCATACTCGCGTACCCAGGCATCGAGCGCGTACCAGTTGGAATACGCCGGATTATGTTTGTGATTTCCCTGTCCGACACACATAATCCACTCATGTGCCATGGTTCCGACCGGTGTCAGATTGTATTTCTTTGCCAGATAGACGTTGGATGTTCCGACAAATTTTGACCCATGAAACTCTGCTTCTTTCAGCTTGCGGACGGCAAGCTCCTGTGCCTCTGCGGAAAGGCGGCGGCGCAGTCCGAATTCACTGAACGAACCGATCTCGTATCTGCCGCTGGCATCTTTGATCTTCTGCTCCAGCCGCTCCCGGAAACTGGCGTAGAGTCTGTCATAATCGTACGCCATACGGAAATACACTTCATTGACAATCGCCAGTGTCGGAATCTCATACAAGGACGTATTCAGCCAAGTACCGAATGTTTCGATGGAAAGTCCGCATTCTGCCTCATCCGAAATCTTAAAATCCTCATAGCGCGGCTGCCACAGGCGCAGGAAATCAATATAGCTTCCCTTGATCCATGTAATGCGATTCAGATAGTCCAGCTCTTCCTCCGTAAAACGCAGACTGCAGTACGCCTTAATCTGCTCTTTAATCTCCTGCACCATCTCTGCTGTAAAGTGCACATCGGTATTGCGGCACTTGAATGTCCATGTGGTTTTATAGTCAGAGAACTGGTGATAGATGGCCTCTCCCATACTGAATTTGTACATGTCTGTTTCCAGCAAACTGGTGATGATCTGATTTAACTTCATAATTCTTCTCTTTTCTTCTTACTTAAATAAAATACAATTACTGTATATCTACCTGACAGGTTTTCATCGCTTCGATCGCCGTGCGGTGTGACTCCGGTGTCACGCAGGCGCATGCTTTTTCAATCACGCACACGCGCGCTTCCGGGACAAAGGCTTTGGCAATCATGACATTGCTGATGACACAGATACCCGTGCACACGCCACAGAAATCAATCTGTGCCTCTGCATCACCGCAGTACTGCTTTAAGCGTTCGCCAAGCTGCACACTGCCAAATGCCGGCTTACAGATCGTCTCGATCTGTTCTTCGGAATAAGCGGATGCTGCCTTACGGATCACAGGCACAATCTCCCAGCCTTCGGTTCCTTCGATGCAGTGCGCGACGGGCAGCCGCTTTCCTTCCTGCGTATCCAGATAATTACTCTGGTGCGTGTCTTTGGTGAAAATGATTCTGTCATACACGCCTGTTTTTATCACTTCCGCGACCTCCGGAATGACTGCAAAACACGCTGCATTGCCCAGCGGTCCGGTTGTAAAATCGTTTTGCATGTCAACGACAACTAATATTCTTTTCATAGTCTCTCCTGTGCTTCCCTTTTTCTATACACGATAACGGTTAAAACAGGAATAAATCTCCTGCACCCGCGGCATGGCATAACCGCCGGAAACGATACCGTTTTCCGCCAGGAAACGCATGCCGGACGTTTCGAGTTCTTTCTGTAACTGTGCAACGACTTCGGCAATTGTCCGTTTGCCGTCCACCAGGTGTTCGACCGCATATTTTAAGAGCATGCCAAGGCACGCAGTCTGTTCGCTGTCGATCAGCTGTTCCAGATATCGCAGATCCACGGTCTGCTTTCCGATGGCAAATCCATCCGTTCCCATGGTTTTTAATTTTAACCGCTCCGGCTCATTTTTGCGCACGGCTCCGCTCCGGTAATCCCTGCGTTTTGTGGCACCGTTTTTATCTTTTTCCATGATCCGGTGACTGTGTGGCAGGACGAACGGATGTGGCTTTTCCTCTGAAATCGGAAATTCTTTGCACAATGACTTCGCTTTTTTTGTGATATCAACCGGCTTGTAACGGTCCATCTGGATCACGGTATCCGCAATATGGAAAAAGGCACCGGAACTTCCCGCTACCAGGATGGTAGAAATTCCTGCCTGCTCATACAGTTCCCGCGCACGGGAAAGAAACGGCGTGATCGGCTCTTTGTCCGGGCTGACTACTTTCTGCATAAATGCATCCCTTACCATAAAGTTCGTCGCGGACGTATCCTCATCCAGCAGAAACAGGCGGCTTCCCGCCTCCATGCCTTCCACGATTCCGGCTGCCTGCGATGTGCTTCCGCTGGCATCTTCCGTTGAAAAATGATGTGTATCTTTTCCGTTTGGCAGGTCATTGATAAACATGGAAATATCGACATCTTTGATAAACCGTCCGTCCTCCGAACGAAGTTTTAAGGCGGTCTCATCCGTGATCACAAACTCTCTGCCATCCCCTGCGATATGGTTATAAACGCCCAGTTCGAGTGCGGTCAGAAGTGTGGATTTTCCATGATAGCCGCCACCGACGATCAGTGTGATTCCTTTCGGGATTCCCATACCGGTGATCGCACCTCTGTGCGGAAGCTGCATCGTCACCCGGAGAGATTCTGGAGAGGTAAAAGCCACGGACTGTTTCATCGGACGGGAGGAAATCCCGCTCTCCCGCGGCAGTACCGCATCATCGGCGACAAATGCAACCAGCCCCTGTTCTTTCAGCTGGTCACGGACTGCCTGCTGGTCTTCTGCCAGTTCCACGGCATCTCGGATTCTGCGGGCATCAAGATTCTTATAATAAAACGAGCGCTTTACACATTCCGGCAGATAGGTAAACAGAATTTTATCCAGTTCCCTGGCATTGATCGTCCGTCCGTTTGCCGGAAATCCTACCGCAAAACGCGCGGTGATTTCTTTTTCATTCACTTCACAAGCTGTCCGGGTCAGGATCTCCTGTCCGCAGTGGGTTACCGAAATCAGGCCGCTTTTGCCCGATCCTTTCGCCTTAAATGTAAAGTGATTGATCTGTGCGGCAAACGTGCGCAGCAGTTCATCTGCCAGTGCCGTGCGGGTCAGTGTATTTTTCATGGCATACTCCGGAAATGCCGCAGCCTTTGCATCCACGGTCACGCGCACATGGGAAGGCGCCGCAAAAGGATCTCCCTGCACATGATCGATGGATAACACATAGTCTGCAAACCGGTAACTTCCCCGCAGGGATTTGTATGCCGGATAACTTTTATGATCGATACTCCGTAACGTTTCTCGTAAATTGCTGTCTGATTGCATAATGACTCCTGTTTTCTTTTAAACGGAATGATTCCGCTTTTCTTTTTTCTTTAACAGCGCAGAAGTATCGAGTGTCTGGGAAGCTGTTTCCTTCGGTTTTGTTTTCTTTATCTTTTCCTTTGGTTTTTCTGCTTCCGGCTCCGGCTGCCCGTCTTCTGCTGTTTTTTCTTTTGTCATTATAGCTTTTTTTGCCGGCTTCGTCCAGTGTGGCATTGGCGGAACATAGGCAAACCGCCGCATGGCGATATCCGCCAGAAATACGAAAAGCAAAAAGATTAAAAGCGGATTGGTCAAAGAAACCCGTGCCCGCCCGGAAGCTTTTAACTTCTTCCATACATTCTTCTCCGGTGAAAGCATCTTTCCATACTGTTTGATGAACGCACAAAAGCTGTCGTTTGTCAGCGCAAATTTGTACTCCTGCGAATACTGTACCACAGCTGCGGTGGTCATGGCATTTTCGATTTTTTTGCCGTTTTTCCGCTGCACGCTCAGATTGTAAACGCCGGAGACTGCCGTATCCAGCTGTGCCTCATAAGTTCCCGGCGCACTTGCGGTCAGTTTCTCCTGATGCGTTTTTCCATCCGGGTCCGTGTACACAGCCTCCACCTGTGTCTGCTCTGCGTAATCTTTGGCATAATAGGTAACTTTCGTTGTTCCGTTTACGGTAGTTACATCCACACGGTCTTCGCCGAGTGTCGTATTTCCCGCACTGTAATCGACAATCCGTTTCCAGAGCTGCACGTAATCATCCTGCTGTGCCAGCCCTGCGGTCCAGCGGTTTGTCACATCGGTATTCCACGCAACCGTATGACCCAGCCCATACTGCATGACAGACAAAATCGGATCATCCTTTTCTACAGATGCCAGCAGCACATTGGCTCCGGTTTTCGGAGAGGCACTCACGTACCCTTTGATCTGCGGCCAGCCATCGGCAAAGAGATTTTTCGTGATGGCATTGCTGCTGTTTCCTTTTAATGAAAAATGGCCGTTCTGCAAATAGGTATCTCCGCTTAAAAATACCTCCTGTGCAAAGATTTTCGGAATATCGGTTGAGATATCGGAATAATAATAGCGGCCGTTACACTGCGTTGCCAGCCGTTCCAGAAGCTGTGTATCGGCTGACTCGCCAACCGCTACCGTAGAAAGGGTCACATCGGCATCCTTACAGTCTTTGATGATATCTTCAAAATTTTGGGTTTCCCCCTGTCCATCCGTCAGAAGCACAATATGTTTCAACTGCGCTTTGCTCTTCTTGATTTCATTTAACGCCGCACGCACAGCCGGTTTGATGGTCGTTCCGCCGCCCTCGCTGATTGTCTCGATGCTTTGTTTGATCTTGTCTTTATCCGTCACTTTTTCCAACGGCACCTGCCAGGTGTAACCGTCATCAAAGGTTACCACACCGACTTCATCTTTTGCATCCAGCTGATCCACAGCCGCATCGGCAGCCGCGATCGCCAGATCCAGATTGGTGCCTTCGGAGGTCTGTTCCGACATACTGCCTGAATGATCGATCACCATAACCATTGCCAGATTCTGTTTCTCATTCACACCGCGTAGCTGCATATCGACCGGAAGAAGTTTTTCCAGTTCCGTATTCTGATATCCGCCCAGTGCAAAACTGTCCTCTCCGCCGCACGCCACCAGACCGCATCCGTAGTCTTTCACATAAGTTTTCAGATTCTTTAAAAAGCCCTCCGGCAGATCTGCCCGGTACACATTTTCCAGAATGATGCTCTTGTACTGCAGCATTTCTTTGAGGGTATCCGGAGCGCTTAATGCAGATACCTGCCGGTAGTTGCATCCGGCAGTATCTAAAAGTTTCAGAAACTGTGCGCTGTCCTCTCCTGTTCCGGATACGACCAGAATCTTTGGCAGGGAATCCACTGTTGCATACGCACAGTAATCGTTGTTTTTTTCACAGGTGTCCTTCGGGGCCTTCACACGCACGGTGTACTGCTGCGCATCAGTGCCGGTTACCTTCTGTTTCAATACGAAACGGTTGCTGCCTTTGTTTAAGTGCACGCTTGTCTGGCTGACCATCTCCGTTCCCTGCAAAAGCTGCAGCTTCGCATCGGTCTCATAGTTGCTTTCCACGGTTACTGTCATGGAATAGGAATCGCCCGGATAGAGATACTCCGGCATCTCCACGTTTTCGATATAGGCATCGTTTCCCTGCTTGATATCTTCATAGAGAACCGAATACAGCTGCACGTTTTTTGCCGTCAGTGCCGATGCCGTATGCTCGATATTTCCCTTTGTCTGCTTTCCATCCGTAAGCACCACAAGCCGTCCGGCCGCATTGTCCGGAATCATGGAAAGCCCTGTGGAAACGGCTTCCTCAAGGTTGGTTGCATCCGCCTCCGGTGCCGAGAGAATCTGTGAACTGCGTTTCTCACTGGTCAGAAACTGTTCCACAACCGCATTGGCTCCAAACGTTACGATGGCATACTGATTGTTCTTTGGCATATCTTTGATCTGCCGGTTTACATACTGCTCCATCTGCGTGAGATTTGCGGCATTGCTCTCCGACAGATCGACCAGAAAAACGGTTGTATCTTTCGCGTGGGAAAGCGGCACCGAGATCCCGCAGACAGCCAGCACCAGAAGGGAGAGCCCCACCAGACGCACCGCAAGATAAAACCGCCCGCGGTAACGCATCTGCCGGACATAACAGATCCACTCCAGTATCATAAGAAGAAGCACGAGGACAAGGATGACATTGCGCACCTGTTTTCGCACAAGCTGTCGCTGCATCGTGTTGCGGCTGCCGGAATCGCTTGCCGTGATCCGTCCATCCGACTGACTGCTGCATGCAAATTTTACAATATAAGATTCCTTTCTGTCCCCCGCTTTTACGGTAAACAGTCCCGCCTGATCGGTCGGTGCTGCAATCTGCTGCACATCCACACCGCTTAATGCATGAATCTGCACGGTATCTCCGGCATCATAGACATTTTTGGAAAGAAGGGAGCTGTCCTCGAGATAATGCAGCGCATGGTTCATAAATACCGGAAACTCCGGCTGCAGGGCAAAATCCGATTCCCGCAGATCAAACCCGAGTACCACCTCCCGGATTCCGTCATGTTCCCCGTAGTATGCGGCGCACTGCTTTCCGTTCCACAAAAAGCCCGTGGCCCAGGCCGGCAGATCATACACATACGTCTGATTTACCCCGAGCGCAAAATCCCGGATTCCGGAAGTCAGTTCGGTATCGCCGGCGGACAGACTGACATTTTTTTCCTCTTTCTTTCCCTCTTTTGCAAAAATCATCCGCGCCTTCTGCTGATCGGATTCCTGCACTGCCGTATCCGCATCAAAAATACATACCCCCGGATCGTCGCTGTCAAGCGCATCCGTCGTTTTTGCCCTGGAAAGATTTTCTCCGGTCACGGCAAGATACGCTTTTTCGATATAGGTATTTCCTTCCCCGATCAGTGTGGCTTTGCTCGTGGAAACCCGGTCTTTGAGTGCATAGGCACAGTTATCCTCATGTAAGGAATCCTTCTGACTGCTGCCAGCAAATGTCACTGCGGAAAGTTCGGTGTGCAGTGGCTGTTTTCCCCATTTCACCTGTTTGAACAGGCAGGTATACGTCTCGTCTGCAGCAAGGGAAAGTGTACGCACTTCAAGAATTTTCTTTCCCTCATACAGCGTAATTTCCATATTCGCCGCGTGATCGCTGTAATTTGTCACACCTGATGCAACCGTATACGTGTCTCCGCTGCTGTCTTTGGTGCAGGACAGAAACGTATTCGCCACGTTAGAAACCGGACTTCCCACCACGCGGATGGTTGCCTGAAGCTGACTTTTGAGATTTTTCGTCTGTTTTGCACCTATGCCGTCGGTATAGACGATGACATCTGCCAGATCATTCTTTTTATCTTTTTTCTGCACGGTCTGTACGGTTGCCAGTGCATCGGAAAGCGATCCGGCTGTATCTGTACCCTTTATGTCTGCCAGTGTCCGATACAGCGCCTTTTTCTCGGAAGTATGGACGGCAAGCAGATTGGTTCCCGTGCCGTCACAGGTAACGATGGAGATTTTCGCTCCATCCGAAGCGGCAATCTGCTCTTTGATCTCGCTTACGGCTTCCTCTAACCGGGTATTTCCCCCTTTGGTGAGATGCTTCATGCTTCCGCTGGTGTCAATCAGATACACAACATCCGTACTGCCTGTGCCCTTACGCTGTACAAACGGCGCCATCAGTGCCAGAATAAGCAGCAAAAGAATCACGATCTGCAGATACATCAGCAGATTGTGCAAAAACTTTTCCCAGAACGTTTTAGACTGTTCATTATAAAAGAGCTTCTTCCACAACAGGTTCGAAGACACCTGCGTGTCTGTCCCCTTTGGCACAAGCAGATATAAAATCACAACAACCGGAACCGCCAGCAAAAATGCCAGCGGCCACAAACTCTCAAATATCATAATCCATCCTCAAATTTTTCTCAGCCAAACAAAGGTCTTAAGTCTTCTAAAATCAGCGCGCGTCTCTCTTTTTCGGAATCACAGAGTATATAGGTGCCTCCGGCAGCCGATGCACTTTTTTTCAGCCGCACGGTGAGCTTTTGCAGTTCCTGTTCATAGCGCGCGATCACATCCGCACGCATCGTCACGCGCAGTTTTTCTTTGGACTCCATATCGATCAGATTGCGCGTACCATCCATCGTCACACGCAGTTCTTCCGCACACAGTGTCTGAAGTAACACGGGTCTTTGTTTCGTAAAATCCAGATACTGCATCGTTTTTTCCAGATGATCCTGCGTGGGATCTGTCGCTGCTTCGGTCAGAAAATCACTGACGATCACGGTAACTCCCGCCCCACGCCTCTGCATCTGGCGCACGGCTGAAAGAAGATCCGTCTCTGTGCCCGAAAATGTGCGCGCCTGCAGCCATCCAAGCACTTTTGGCAGTGCATTCTTTCCCCCGGAAACCACAAGCGGAGTACCCATCTGGCTGCTGTCATACAGCACCAGCCGGTCCATATGGTGCAGGGTCAGAAAGGCAATCACTGCGCACAGATCCTGTGCCAGTTCTGCCTTGCTCTTTTTCCCATAGTGCATCGACGCACTGGTATCTAAAATAACCGATACCACCGCTTCCTTTTCCTCGAAATATTCCCGGATATACATGCGCTCCGACCGCGCATAGACATTCCAGTCCAGCCGGCGCAGATCATCTCCCGGCATATACTCCCGGAAATCGGAAAATTCCGCAGAAGTTCCTTTCTGTACGGATCTGCGGTTTCCCGCCATATTCTGGCTGCTTTTCTGTTTCATCGCGATCACAAGCCGCGACAGCTGTTCGTAAATTCCCGCATCAAGCATACAGTCCCTGTTCCTTTTCTGTTAAGATCTGCCCTATCACCGCATCTTCCGTAATTCCCTCCGATACCGCATCGAAACTGAGCAGAATCCTGTGCCGCAATACCGGAAGTGCGACACATTTGACATCCTCAAACGAGACATTCAGGCGGTTTTCCATAAATGCGCGTGCCCTGGCCGTGCGGATCAGCGCCTGTGCCGCACGTGGGCTTGCCCCCTCCCGGATATACGGATTGTCTGCATGTGTTGCCATAACCAGATCCAGAATATAATCCATGACGGCATCCGCAATCGGAATCTGTGCAACGCATGCGCGCGCTGCAAGCAGTCCTTCCCGGTCCATGACCTTCGTGATCTTCGGCGGATGGTTTCCCTCCGTCAGTTCCACGATTTCCCGCAGTTCCTGCCGGTCCGGAAATTTCACCAGCACCTTAAACAGAAAACGGTCCAGCTGGGCTTCCGGCAGTGGATAGGTTCCCTCGTTTTCAATCGGATTTTGTGTGGCAAGCACCAGAAACGGCTCCGGCAGCTGATGGCTGGTCGTTCCGATCGTCACGGTGTGTTCCTGCATGGCCTCTAAGAGAGCCGACTGTGTCTTTGGCGTGGCACGGTTGATCTCATCCGCCAGCACCAGATTGGCAAAAATCGGTCCTTTTTCAAACCGGAATGCACTTTTTTGCTCTTCTTTTACGATGATGTTGGTACCGGTCACGTCACTCGGCATCAGATCCGGAGTAAACTGGATTCTCTGGAAACTCAGATCACACACCTGGCTGATCGTGCGCACCAGCATGGTCTTTCCCAGTCCCGGCATACCTTCCAAGAGTACATTTCCGCCTGCCAGAAGTGCCAGCATGACCTGGCGGATGACGTCTTTCTGTCCGATAATTCCCTTTGCAATTTCCTGTTCACATGCCATGGTGTTCTGCTGGCATACTTCATATTCTGTCATAAGATCTCCTCTCCATCAGTTCAGATTTTCAAAATAATTTCGGATGACATCTTCCATGCCGGCCGGGTATTTTCCATTGGCAATGCCTTCGTAGGCCTCTTTCGTGTAATCGCCGACCACGGAATCTAAATCCACGTGTTCGCCTTTCCATGCCAGACCATTCTTCGCCTTGTAATAATCGGAATTCTTCGAATCCCCCTTGTCCTTTGCGATACTGCTGTCGTTTCCGATTTTATTTGGAACACTCACATAATCATGTGTTCCCCCGCCAGAACCAGTCCCGCGTCCGCCGCCCGTCCCAGAGCCGTTTCCCGTTCCGTTCCCGTTTCCATTGCCGTTTCCACTTCCTGTTCCACTACTGTTTCCATTTCCGTTTCCACTACTGTTTCCATTTCCGTTTCCACTTCCATTACCTTTGCCTTTTCCATTACCGCTTCCGTTCCCATTCTTTTTACAGTCGGAATTTTTTCCATCCCCGGAAGCCTGAGAACCGTTGTCTGAAGCCTGTGTGGATTCCCCACTCTGCGTACCGTTTTGCGCAGTGCTTTGTGTGCCTCCATGTGCTTGGTTCTTTCCACCATCGCCTCCCTTTGCAAACTGGTTTCCGGCGTTCGCATTCGCCTGGACATTTTTAAGTGCCGATGCAAGAACATCCGCCCCGGAAGTCTGTGCCGCCTGCTCGTATTTGTAAGAAAGCTTCTGCTCGGCAGAGGCCAGTGACTGCTTCGTATCTGCCTGTTGCATTTCTTTTTGCGATAAGGCCAGCGATTGTATAAGCTCCTGCAGAGCTTTCTTCTGCTCTTTGGTCATGGAAGAGGTGTCGGTCTGTTTTAAGGCATCCATCACATCCTGGATTTCTTTTTCCTTTTCCCGGGCTTCCTGCCGGATGGCATGCCGCTGCTGCGCCTGTTTGCGCGCCGGGGCCGGCACAAATGAAAGTACGAGTGCCAGACCAAGGGAAAGTCCAAGTGCCGCCAGTTTCCGTCGGTCCGGACATACCTGCACCTTTTGCCACGCACGGTTCTCTTTTAACATGTGCACGGCATCGCTGCGCTGCATCCGGTCAAAATCATCCTCTTTTCCGATGCGCTCATAAGCGGTCAGTATCCGCTCCTGAAACCCGAAGCGGTCGATCTGCTGTGCGGCCTGTGCCATCGTACATCTCTTTTTTACCGTATAGATTGCACCGGCGGCCGCACCACACAAAATGGCAAGAACCGCCCACACATGTACGGTATAAAAAGGAACAAACACAGAAAGTCCTTCGAGCGCAATGGCTATGGTCCCGCCTGCGGCAATTCCCACGCTTTCGTAACGCAGGAACTTTTTTACGTTCTGTTTTCTTTTACTGTAACGGATTTCCTGCAGCAGGAACGCTTTTTCATCCATGCTGTTTTCCTCCCGCATGCTTTCTTCCATATCCCGCCATTGGATTGATCCGCCATGTAGCAATCAAAAGAAAGACAAACGCCAGCGCGACAAGCAAAAGCGTGGAAGCAGTCATCCATCCATAATGTACCACCGCACTTGAAACGGACAGTTTTTGGCCAAAATTTATAATTACCTCTTCGGCGCTGGATGTTCCGGTCATACTCCATGAAAAAAACTCAAGCAGATACATTCCCGGATTGATCAAAAGCAGCCAGCTGGGATTTTTCAGTGTTCCTCCCGACAGATTGACAACCGATGCAATCAGATACGGAAGAAAACTTCCGACAAACAACAGGACATAGATACCATATGACATGATCACAGCGCTGATCGTTTTTTTGCAGATGGAAGAACACATAATACCGATACTTGCGGAAAAGAACGAAACCAATACTGCCACACCTAAAAAACAGAACAGATTGCTCCATGACAGTCCACCAATGACAAATGCCAGTGCCACAATCGGAAGTCCTGCCACCACATAAAACATGCTCTGGATCATCGCGGTGAGCACCTTTCCCATAATGACCGAAAATCCGGTCATGCTGGTTGTCATCATAATGTCAAAGGTCTGCCTCTCTTTCTCTCCTGAAATTGCAGAAGCCGTGCGCACCGGAACTACCACTCCTAAAATAAAAATCTGTGTTATTGCAAGTGCCGGATACAGCCAGACAATGCTGCTGTAAATGTTTGTGGACGAATAGGTCAGCTGCTGGGAAAACAAAAACATGGCGAAGAAAAATACAACTGCCATAATCGCCTCATAAGCAAATATTTCCCAGCAGATCCGCATACTGCGCGCCTGTACTTTAATATCTTTTTTTACAATTGGATTAATTCTCATCTTCCTGCCCTCCTGTCAGCTGCATAAACAGGGATTCGAGATTTCCCTCTTCTTTATAAAATCCTGTCACGATAATTCCGTTCTGAATCATCTGTGCGATCATCTGCGCAATTTCTTCCTCTTTCATGGCATGCGAGATATGGATTTCCTTTTCTCCCACCGATTCCACACGAATCTGCGGGTGTTCCTTAAGCATACGCACCGCAGGCTCCATTTCCCCGTGAACCGAAATCACAATCCGGTTTCCGCCGAAGACATGTTCCATGACATCCTCGATGTTTCCTGCTTCTACGAGTTTTCCGTGATCCATAATGCCGATGCTGTTGCACATCTCTGCCAGCTCCGACAAAATATGGGAACTGATCACAATGGTTTTTCCCATGCTGCGCAGATTCTGCAAAAGTTCTTTCATCTCCACACGCGCACGCGGGTCCAGACCGGAATTCGGTTCATCCAGTACCAAAAGGGAAGGATTGTGAATGAGTGCCCGTGCCACGCACAGCCGCTGCTTCATTCCGCGGGAAAGCGTATCCACATAAACCTCTTTTTTGTCGGATAGATTGACAAGTTCCAGCAGATCATTGGATACCGCGGTGATCTCCCTGGAAGTCATGCGGTACATGGAACCGTAAAAATCCATATATTCGCTGACTTTTAAATTGTCATACACACCAAAGAAATCCGGCACATAACCGATCTGCCTTTTGATCTCCTTCGGGTGCTGCAGGGCATCCACGCCATGGATCGTAATTGTTCCCTCTGTCGGCGGCATAAGTCCGCATACCATACGGATCGTTGTTGTCTTTCCGGCTCCGTTTGGTCCCACAAAGCCAAACAGATCCCCTTTTGGCACATGCAGATTCAGATCCCTGACCGCCTGAAATTTTCCGTAGTTTTTATATAAATGACTAATTTGAAGCATTGGACACCTCCTGACTGGCAATCGTGTACAGACAGCCAAACGAAATTTCCGAGCACCTGCTCTTTATGGTTTTTCCGTAGTCTCCGGTTACGCCTTCCACGACAACGGCACCCGATACATCGTTCTGCCGCCGGATCTGGCACAGTCCCAGATACAATGCAGCTGCCATATCCTTATGCTTATACGAGTACGTATTTCCATTCATGTTATCTTCCGATAACACGTTGTAGACATCATCAAAATAAGAAATCTGCTGGGACAACAGTGGTTTTTTATTTTTTCCATCTAGTGTTATCGTCTCTTTCGCTTTTACATCCGAAAATACCATGACGGTATCATCCGACACGCAGACAAGATAAGGAAAATCATAGGATGTATTGTTTGTTATGCTTCCCTCCTGCTTCTGCTGCGTGAGCACCAGATCACTGGTGTCTATGCTTCCGCATCCTTTGGCAGTTCCTGCCGCAAACAGATAGGCATTTTCAAAATTGCTCTGCGGTTTTACCCCAAGGGACAGGCCATTGTCATATTCCACCAAATAGTGATAACGGTCTGCATATGCCTGTTTTGCCGATAGCGAACCAGAAGATTCACTAAGTCCGGTACCTCCATATGTGTAATTTTTATTTAGCTGTACTTTCCACGGTTTTACCCCGGAATGATACGCATTGTAATAAGTGCTGATGTCTGCCGTGTCTTTTCCATCCGCCGGCTGTGCTGTCACCGAATAAACCCTTGCCTCATGCAGCTTTAAATTCCGTCCACCGATAAATACCACACCGATAAATATGACACCAAGCACCGGTACCCCCAGCCAGTACCAGTCTCTTTTTTTTATCTTGCGAAGCAGCAGATACAGCACCGGTCCTACCACAATCACATAGATCACAATCAGCACTTTCAGCCAGGAAAAATCCAGCGCTGTGTTGGCGTGATCGATCACACCAAATGTATTTTTCCCGTTCCAGCCCCATTCCTCGTCATTGACATACTGAGAATAACTGATGGAATATGATGCTACCTGGTCATAGATTCCGTAACACAGATCCGACGAGGCTTTCTGCATCTGCTTCTCCCCGAAAGAAATAGCACAGACACCAACCGCGCCATCTCCACACGCACGCACCCAGCCCGGATAAACGTCACTCGCATAGGCATTTGCATCGCTACACTGCAGTTTTGCAACTGACATCTTTGTAAAATTCATGCCCTCAAAGCCCATATAAACTTTTCGCAGCTGCATATCTTTCTGGGCATCGTTTTCTTCCCCCGGTTTGCTGACATTTCCGTAGCTGACCTGGGTAAAAGAGGAATCAAAACCTCCCAGCGTGTCTTTGACCCGCTCTCCGGTTCCGATCAGCAGCCATCCACCGTTTTTAACCCATTTCTCGATTGCTTTGATATTCTCTCTTCCAAGTGAGCTTACATCGTAGGAATCAATCACGAGAAAATACAACTCATCCAGCTGCGTCTGCAATGTATCCGCGTCTACCTGTGTCAGATATACATTCTGGTCTTTTCCGTGAAGATAATAGGTCTGACCGCTCATGCTCATCCAGCCAAGCGCATCATAATGATCCGAAAGCACGCCCACACCAATACCGCGCTTTTCTTTGCCGAAAATACTGGTAAATGCTTCACTTGCCACAACGTTTCCCTTCTCGTCGATAAAGGCAACGGTCCCGTTTCCGCGCGTCTGGCTCACATCCGCAGTGGGAATGGTCAGTGTATACTGTTTGTTCCCGTTCTGCGGCAGTGATAAACACTGGTCAAACGCACAGCCATTGGAATTGTTTGTGCCGGAAAATACCAGCCGCACTTTTCCGGAAAAATCCGCACCGGTATTTTTTACCTCCACCTGTACCAGACAGTCCTCTTCCTGTTTCAGCAGTGTCACTGTCGCCGACAATGCCTGTTTCTGATCTGCATATACATTTACTCTGCCGGCAAATATGCCTAAAAATGTCAGACATACCAGAAGCAGACTGCAGATTGTTTTTCTTATTTTCATAACCTTCTCCTTCCATAAATTTTCTTTACGATTTCAAAACGCGTAATAAATTTCCTGTCATTTATGATAACATACGTTATTTTGGAATGACATTAAGGTTTTCTTAAAATTGTCTGACTTATTTACAGAATTTCTTAAAATAAAAAGCCCCTGCTCTCGCAGGGACTTCCAGAACCTTCTATCAGATATAAATTTTTATTGTGCAGTGGCACGGAACATAACATTTCTGTATTTTGCAAGTACACGCATCAGAATGCTTCCGAGAACGCATACCGAAATCACCTCTCCGATTCCGACCGTAATGGCATTAAACGGGATGGTTACATTCACACCGTGGAAATATACCGCCGGAATGCCATACGCATAGACCAGCACGAACGGAACGATAATCATATTAAAAATGACCGGTGGAAATGTGCATACAATCTTGTGATTGCGCAGCAGATAGGTACATACCGCTGCCAGCAGCGTGGCAATGCTACCGAAAATGACATCATAGATCACGGCGCCTGTCAGCAGATTCGCAAGCAGACAGCCAATCCACAGTCCCGGAATCGCTGCCGGCGTAAAAACAGGCAGGATACACAGCGCTTCGGAAAAGCGTACCTGAATCGTGTGGGATGCAAGTCCCAGTGCGTTGGCTACAAAAGTCAGCACTACATAAAGTGCTGCAATCACAGCCGCCTGAACAATAAATGTTACCTTTTTGTCTCTCATATCCATTTGTCTCCTTTAGTTTTGTTTTACGAGTGGAAGGTCTCGAACACTCGGTAATTTTTCGTGCAATCCTCTGTTTATGGGCTTTGCAACGGTTGACAGTATAGCACACTACGCCGCAAAAAGCAAGAATGCCGTTTTCTTCCTACTGCCGGATATAAATGCCCTGGGACTCGATGAAATCATCCATCTCCTGTAAGGCTTCCGTTGCCCAAGCGTCACTTTCCGGACCGTTCTTTTTTTCTTTTGTCTCTTCCTGTTGTGTTACATGTTTCTTTTCTTCCATATGTAGTTCTCCTTTATTTTCCGATCCTGGCATTTGACGCATCAAAACCACCCAAAAGCCATATGATGACAAACATGGCTGCGAACGGAAACAACGTTGTAAAGATTCGGTACCAGTTACCGATCGGATCTTCGCTGTAATCCCAAAACGGTTTGTTCGGATTATCTATCCAGTATACGTTGATCAGTGTCCGTATCTTTGGTCCAGTACTCGTCCGCGGGTCGGATGAAAATTTCTTACGGTACTCTTTTCCCTTTACGGTATACGTATAATGGGCACCCCAATAATTTGATTTTGACAGGGAGTTGTTCGTCCGAAGCCGGTATCCCTCTTCCTTTACAATCATCCCCCGTGTAACATGCCCTCGTTCCTTTGCAATTGCTATCTTTTTCTCCAGCCCCACCTTTTTCTTTGCAAAAAATTTGATGTCAAGGATACACAAGGGGATCAGGGATACCATTCCCACATAATACTGCCATGGGATTTGTTTTAATGCGTCCAATGCCTCCATCTATTCTCTTTTCCTCTCAGTTTTGTATATTTCACATTATAGCAATAACAAAACCATTTTACAACAGGCCGCTATCATGTACGCAGATACCCCTGCATACTCTTTAACGCATTTTTCTCCAGCCGCGACACCTGCGCCTGTGAAATATGAATTTCATCCGCGACTTCAATCTGTGTTTTTCCCTCAAAAAATCGCAGGCGGATGATATGCTCATCCCTCTCATTCAGATGTGACAGGGCATCGGAAAGCGACAAATCCTCTACCCAGCGTTCTTCCTTATTTTTCTTGTCTGAGATCTGATCCATAACATACAGGGTATCCCCTCCATCCGTATAAACCGGATCGAACAGACTTAAGGGCGTCTGGATGGCATCTAGTGCATACACCACATCTTCTACCGGAATTTCACATTCGTTTGCAATCTCTTCGAGTGTCGGTTCCTTCTGTGCGCTTTTTGCCAGCCGTTCCTTTGCCTGCATGGCTTTGTATGCAATATCCCGCAGTGAACGCGGAATGCGGTAACTGCTGTTATCCCGCAGATACCGGCGAATTTCACCGATAATCATCGGAACAGCATACGTGGAAAATTTCACCCCGACACTCGTATCAAAATTATCAATTGCCTTCATCAGCCCGATACATCCAATCTGGAACAGATCATCCACATTTTCGTTATGATTATTAAACCGTTTGATCACGGATAATACCAGCCGGAGATTTCCCTTGATGTAGGTTTCTCTGGATGCCTTGTCGCCGGCTTTTATCTTTTTGAAAAGTTCTTCTTTCTCTTCATCTTTCAGTATTGGTAGCTGGGCCGTATTTACCCCGCAGATTTCAACTTTGTACGTAGACATGGGATTCCTCCGTTATAATTGGATTTATAATAAAGGATTCCCATATGCTGTTTTTTTATTCATTTTCATCCGGTTGTTCCAGACATGGGAAAAGCGGGACTCTGTCCCGCTTTTCCCACAAATTTACCGGTCCCACTTATCGCAAAGCGAATTGATCTGATCCGCAAACTTTCCAAGATCTTTATTCGCCATGCCCTGACATTTTTTAATAACAGCAATGAGACGTTCTCCTGCAATCATCAGGCGGTCAAACGCACCGGATTTTGCACGGAAAACACCCTGTGTCTTTTTCTCCACAAGCTGTCTGCTTCCCTCTGCGATCTGTTCTCCGGTAAGCAGATCATACGCGTCCCCGCTGTATGGAGCTATAGCATCAAATCCCACATCGTTTTTGACATGCCCTGCGAACTCTACCGCGGTGGCTTCCTCGCCATGTACAATAAACACTTTCTTCGGTGGCTTCTTGAAGTTTGCAATCCATGCGGTCAGATGATCTCTGTCCGCATGCCCGCTGATCCCCGGAAGGTTTACGATGCTCGCTTTGACCTCAATTTCCTCTCCGAAAAGCTTTACTTTTTTTACTCCGTTTAACAGAGAGTACCCTAACGTTCCCGGCACCTGATAGCCGACAAACAGAATCGTGGAATCCGAGCGCCACAGGTTGTGTTTCAAATGATGCCGGATACGTCCGGCTTCGCACATACCGGAAGCGGAAATGATTACTTTGGATTTCTGGTTGAAATTGATCATTTTAGATTCTTCACTGGTGACTGCCACTTTCAGTCCCGGAAACTGGATCGGATTAATGCCCGACTGTACCAGTTGTCTTGCTTCCTCATCAAAGCACTCCTCCACACTCTTATGGAAAATATTTGTTGCCTCCACGGCAAGCGGACTATCAATATATACCTCAAATCCCGGATACTCCGGCAGCAGCCCTTCGGTCTTGATCCGGCGCATATAGTAGAGCATTTCCTGCGTTCTGCCGACAGAAAATGCCGGAATAACCAGATTTCCGCCTTTCGTAAACGTGGAATTCATCACCTTTGCCAATTCTACGGCATAATCCGGCGGCGTATCGTGATTGCGGTTTCCGTAGGTAGATTCCATGATCACATAGTCGGCCTCCTCAAGATATTCCGGATCCCGGATCAGCGGACGGTTACAGTTTCCGATATCCCCGGAAAAGACAAGTTTTCTCGTCTCCCCATCTTCGGTAACCCATATCTCAATGGAGGAGGAACCGAGCAGATGCCCCGCATCGACAAACCTTACGGTCAGCCCCTCACAGATCTGTACCGTTTCATGGTATGTACACGGAACGAAATGCTCTAAAACTCCCTGTGCATCTTCCATGTTATACATCGGTGTCACCTCCGGCTTTCCTGCACGCCGTGCTTTCCGGTTTCTCCATTCGGCCTCAAATTCCTGAATGTGTGCCGAATCCTTCAGCATGATATTACACAGTTCACAGGTTGCTGTTGTCGCAAAAATCTTTCCCCGGAACCCATGATTGTACAAAAGTGGAAGAAGTCCGGAATGATCAATGTGCGCATGTGTCACAAATACATAATCAATCGTTGCCGGATTGACCGGTATCTCCTGATTCACATACAGATCCGGACCCTGCTCCATACCACAATCCACCAGAAAATGAGTCTCCCCAAAAGATACATAATGGCAGCTTCCTGTTACCTCACGATCTGCCCCTAAAAATTCGATCTTCATAAAAACCACGCCCTTTCATCCTGCTGTCCTTGTTATTTTGCATATAAATTTTACTATTTCAGAGCAAATTTTATGTATTTAGTATAACACACTTACACGTTATTTTGAATTGATTTTTTCAACCGCACCATGATTTTCTTCTCCAGTCTCGAAATATAGGACTGTGAAATGCCAAGCAGATCTGCCACTTCCTTCTGGGTCATTTCCTTGCCGTCTTTTCTTCCGATTCCATAACGCAGACAGATGATTTCTTTTTCCCGTGGAGCCAGCGTATTAACCGCTGTGCGAAGAAGCATGATCTCCGCCTCATTCTCCATATCCCGGTAAATGATATCTTCGTCCGTCCCCAGAATATCCGAAAGAAGAAGTTCGTTTCCGTCCCAGTCCACATTTAACGGCTCATCAATCGATACTTCCAGCTTCACTTTATTATTTCTGCGCAGATACATGAGAATCTCATTTTCGATACACCGGGACGCATAAGTAGCCAGTTTGATCTTCTTTTCCGGATTAAATGTATTGATTCCCTTGATTAACCCAATCGTTCCGATGGAAATCAGGTCTTCCACACAGATTCCGGTATTTTCAAATTTTCGTGCCAGATATACCACCAGACGCAGATTGTGTTCGATCAGCAGTTTTCTGGCGTCTTCGCGTGTCATGGTTCCACTGCTCTCATGCAGACCACTCAAAGCTACGAGACACCGGTTCTCCTGTTCCCGCTCAAGAGGCGGCGGCAGTACATCCGATCCTCCTATGTAAAAAACCTCATCATCCGCAAAAAACATGCGGATTCTCTTCCATACCAGTTCAAACAGTGAAAACATTATGTTTCTCCTTTCTCATTTTTTTCGTCGTTTGGGATCGATCTTTTGCACAGCAACAGTGATCCGCCACCGATGCATGCAGAATCAGCTGATACGATTTACCGCACAGCAATCCATTTTCCGCGCAGCCAACCCATACCTGTTTCCGGTCACAAAATTTTGCCGGCTCCGTCTCCACTTTCATCCCATCCACGCAGTACACCTGCAATTTTCCTCCCGGATTTCCGAGCGCACGGTATGGGATCTCCTTTTGTACCGTTTTTTCATCGACAAGCTTCTGCAGCAAAGCTGCATCTGCAATATGTACCGGTTCCCCGCTTAAGGGCATCGTTAAAAGATTGCCGGAATCCAGCAGTCCGATGCACGGAACCGACACCGTTTTGTTATACAGGATTACAGACATCTGTCTCTTTTGCCGCTGCACCGATACCACCAGATTTTTTACAAGTACATAAGCGATTCCGGCAGTTGCCAGTGCTGTATACAGATACAGATTTTTCAGTCCCGTCAGATTGTAAACCGCAGTTGCCACTCCGTTTAACAATACAATGGACAGCCAGCTGCTTAAAATTCTCACCATCATCTGTTTTTTATTTTCCCTGCCAAAAGCAAGAAAAACCATAAGCGGCACAATGCCGATGGCAGCACACAGGATGGAAATTGCATAAGGCAGAACAATCAGTACAAAAGCTTCGAGTCCCGTGCCGGAAACCGCGGCAGCTAACATGCGCAGATTCCGGTGACAGACTGCACTTTTACAAAATACACAGGTAAGGGATAATACAAGAAAATTCATCAGAAAGTTTTGTTTCAGAAAGATATCAATATAGAATACATATATAAAAAATCACCTCCTGTTTCTGCTACTATTATAAGAAAAATATTCCTCATAATTTAGCAAAAACAAGAGGTTGTTATTTGGAAATTATCGACATATTGCGCGATTTTATCTTCTAGGGTTCTTCAGGAAATCCGGAATATTAATTTCTACCGGCTTTACATTACTCTCTACCGGCTTCGGACGCTGGATTCCGGAATAGTTCGAAGCGGAAGGAGTCGGTGCCTGTGCCTGCGGCTGATTGACCGGTCTGCTTCCCACACCGGTACCTGCATTGGCATAATTGCTGTTATTTGCTCCCGGAAAACTATTGTTTCCAGTAGCGGCTGCACGGCTGACAATTCCAACCGAACCTGCAGGACGAACATTGTTTGTATTTGGATATACCATACGGCCACCAATTCCACCAGCCTGCGGCTGTGGTTTCAGGGATGGATTCTCCAATCCGGTAGCAATTACGGTGATGGTTGCTTCGTCTGTCATGGTCTCATCATACTTTGCACCAAAGATGATATTTGCATCTTCTCCTGCCAGATCCTGTACATAGCTTGCTGCATCATTTGCATCCATCAGGGAAATATCACCGGAAATATTGATAATTACATGACTTGCACCATTGATGGTTGTCTCAAGAAGCGGAGATGCAACGGCAAGTTTCACTGCCTCGATGGCTTTCTCATCTCCCTTGGCATTACCGATACCGATATGTGCCATACCCTTGTCCTTCATAACGGTCTGCACATCGGCAAAATCCAAGTTAATCAGTGCCGGCAGGTTGATCAGATCTGTGATTCCCTGTACTGCCTGCTGTAATACTTCATCTGCCTTCTTTAATGCATCCGGCATGGAAGTACGTCTGTCAACGATCTCTAAAAGCTTATCATTTGGAATAACGATCAGTGTATCTACACTCTCTTTGAGTTTTTCAATACCGGATACAGCATTGATCATACGTTTCTTTGCTTCAAACTTAAATGGCTTTGTCACAACGCCGACTGTCAGGATTCCCTGCTCTTTGGCAATCTTTGCAACAACCGGAGCTGCTCCTGTACCGGTACCGCCGCCCATACCACAGGTAACGAATACCATGTCTGCTCCTTTGACTGCAGCGGATAACTCTTCTGCGCTTTCCTCTGCTGCTTTCTCACCGATCTCCGGCTGTGCGCCTGCACCAAGTCCTTTGGTCAGCTTTTCTCCAATCTGTATCAATGTAGGAGCCTTGCAAAGCTGTAATGCCTGCTTATCTGTATTTACTCCGATAAATTCGACTCCACCTATATTCTCATCAATCATGCGGTTCACAGCGTTATTACCAGCACCACCTACACCAATCACGATAATTTTGGCGCTCGTATCTGTCTCTGTTGTCCGAATCTCCAGCATGGTTCTTCCTCCTCTTTCCTATAGCCCTGCGGCACCGTGAAACATTAAAATGTTTCATACGTACTCATATAGACTATAATATAATTTTTCATACAAATAATCAACCGAAAATTATGATTTTTTATTATCTTTTTTTGAATTTTCTGTTTTGTCAAACACAATATTTGTCGTTTCTTCTGTCCAGTTTTCTAAATGTAGTGTTCCTTCCATTCCCTGCAGCTGTGGTTTGATTTTTGCCAGCCGCTCCACTTTCTGGGTCAGAAGTTCCAGAGAGCCCATGGAAACTTTAATCGTTCCGTACGTCAGAACCGGCTCATTTTCCACACCATAGGTAATGGAATCCGGGATCAGATCATTCCGTTTTAAAGCCTGCGTCAGCGTCAGAAGCTGCTTTAAACGCTTTGAACCGATCGGCAGCTTTTCATACTGCACTACTTTTTTACAGTCAATCCCAAGGATCTGCGGGGTATCCTCAATCACACGGTCAGACAATTCTGTCACAATCCCGTCTTTGTCGAAATAGACATTCTTGTTGATCGAGGAGAGATACAGATATCCCATGATTCCTTTCTCATACACTTTGATATGCAGAGTCTGCGGATCTTTCAGGCTGATCTCCATCGTGTCCACAAACGGAACTTCACTGGTATTGACAAATTTATATTTCAGGAATACATACAGGGAATTCCAGGAATAATCATCGTTTAATACTGCTTTTTCAATCACTTTGGCATCGTAGAGTTTGTTTCCCTCCACCTCCACATTTTTTACTTTGAAAACGGTAAAAATGATCAGAACTGCCAGCGCAAGTACTATCAGGATTCCCAGTATCACCTGCAGGATGTTTTTTCTTTTTTTCTTTTTTCTTCGTTCTTCTTTAATCATGACAAACCTACTCGATCGTATCCAGACGGATGCCCTTCGACACGCTCAGCGCAAGCCCCATCTCTGCCATAAGGAATACAAGCGAGGTACCTCCGTAACTGATAAACGGCAGAATGACACCGGTATTCGGAATCGTATTGGTAACAACCGCAATATTTAAAACTACCTGGATCGCAATATGTGACATAATGCCCGTTACCAGAAGCGCCCCGTACAGATCCTTTGCATTATTGGCAATGACCATCATCCGCCAGAGCATCAGGACAAACAGAAGAATGACACAGACAGCTCCGAAAAGACCGAGTTCCTCACAGATAATGGAAAAAATCATATCATTCTGTGCCTCCGGCACATTGCCCAGCTTCTGCAGACTCTGCCCGAGTCCTTTTCCAAACAGCTTGCCGGACCCGATCGCATAGAGCGCCTGCATGGTCTGATATCCCTTATCTCCCGCTGTCTCCGGATGTCTCCATGCCTCTACACGGTCACTCCGGTAGGATGCGAAATTGATAAACACTAAAATAAACAGCACGCCAAGCACGGCAACCACAAAAAACTCTTTATACTTCGGACTTGCCACAAACAGCATACAGACGGCAATTCCAAGAATGATAATCGCCGTACTCAGGTTGTTTACCGCGACAAACAAAACAAGCGGCACCAGACGGATTCCGACTTTTGCCAGGCTTGAAAACTTATCCAGCTGCTTGGGGATACGCTCGATCAGCATCGCCAGATAAATAATAATGGCAATCTTTGCAAGCTCCGATGGCTGAAACCCAATCGGTCCGACCTGAATCCAGCGGGACTGTCCGTGGGAACTTCGCGTCAGCCCCGGTACCTTTGCCAGAACGACAAAACAAAATCCCATGGCTCCCCAGTACGCCAGCCTTCCGAATTTTCTCCACACATGATAATCCTGCTTTGCAAAATAAAACATAAAAACCAGACCGATTGCGATATTTCGAGCCTGCAGTTTCAGATAATGTGCACTGTCCCCGTATTTATTTGCTGATGTATACGAACTGGAACTGTATAGCATAACCAGTCCAAAACACAATAGGAAAATAATGATAAACAACAGATTATAATCAAAATATGTCGTTTTCTTTTCTCCACGTCTCCGTCTTGGCACGACTCACTACTCCTCTAATCCACGAACGATTTCTTTGAATATTCTGCCACGCTCCTCATAGTTCGGGAACATTCCCCAGCTTGCACATGCCGGTGAAAGCAAAACTGCATCTCCGGATACCGCATGATCATAACAGTAACGGATCGCTTCCTCAAATGTTTCACAGCGCACCGTATCCATAAATCCATGCTTATGTGCACACTCCTCTATCTTTGCTGCTGTCTGTCCGATCAACACCAGTTTTTTCACTTTCCCATCAAACGCATCAATCCACTCATCGTATGTGGACTGCTTATCGTACCCGCCTCCAATCAGAAGTGTCGGGCGGTTCATTGCACGGATTCCCTGAATGGCAGCGTCCGGATTGGTTCCCTTAGAATCGTTGTAAAAACGTACGCCTCTCTTTTCTGTGACATACTCGATCCGGTGTTCGACTGCCTGGAAACGCTTCAGCACTTCCACAATTTTCTCCATTGGAACTCCGAAATTCACACTCATGGCACAGGCAGCCATGACGTTTTCATAGTTGTGGCGTCCCAGCAGATTCAGATCATTGACATTGATGACTTTTTCAGTGTTTCCATCATGTGCATAAAAGATTTCTTCTCCATCGAGGTAAAATCCCTCGGAAAGTTTTCTTACGCTGCTAAACCATACAACATGCACTGGTGCACTCTCTCCGAATGCCCGAAGTACTTCATCCTCATAATTAAGCACACAGACCTCATCCTTTGTCTGATTGGTGGTGATTGCCTCTTTTGTCTTAATATAACAATCCATGGTATGATGACGGTTCAGATGATCCGGTGTAATGTTTAAAATTGCGGATATTTCCGGATGGAACTCATGGATGGTTTCCAGCTGGAAACTGCTGATCTCTGCAACAGTTACGGTTTCATCCGTCATTGTGGCAGCCTCGGAAGTATACGGAATCCCGATATTTCCGACCACACGCACATCCTTAAAATAATTTTTCATAATCTCACCGGTCAGCGCCGTCGTCGTTGTCTTTCCGTTTGTTCCGGTAATGGCAATCAGTTTTCCTTTTGCGAAAGAATAAGCAAGTTCAATCTCTCCCCAGATACAGACGTTCTGGGCACGCATCCGCTCTACCACCGGCAGATCGGTCGGAACACCCGGACTTAAAACAGCTACATCGAATGCGCGCAGCTGCTCATCTGTCAGATCTCCCAACAATACCTGCATGCCTTTCAGCTTTGGTGCCTTTTCGTACAGTTTTTCTACATCCAGATCTTTATTTCCATCATAAAGAACCGTCTCAATTTTTTTATCCAATAACAGTTCTGCTGCAGCAATGCCGCTCTTTCCGGCTCCCACAACCAGAACCTTTTTCCCTTCAAGTTTCATTACGATCAACCTCCATCTTTGCGTATAATTACGATTATAAGGTATTTACTTCTCTAATTCAAGGTAAGGCAGTATGTTTTCGAAAATTTCCTTTGCCACCGGAGCCGCGATGGTACCGCCATAATATATGCCGGAAGGATTTCTTATGATCACAAGCACAAGAACCTTCGGATCGTCCGCCGGCGCAAATCCCAGAAACGAAGAAATGTACTTATGTGCGGAACGCGGCAGCGTCTGTGAGGTTGCCGTTTTTCCTCCAATTTCATACCCTTTGATGTACGCCTTATTTCCACCTCCCTCAGACACCACTTTTTCCAGCAGAAAACGCATTTTTTCTGATGTTTCCTCCCTGCAGATTCCCTCCTGCACCGGAAAATCAAACGTTTTTACCACTTTTTTGTCCGCATCCTCCACCTGCATTCCCACATGCGGTGTCACACGGTTTCCCCCATTTATAATAGAAGAAACTGTGGTTGCCAGCTGGATCGGCGTAATCTGAAAAGACTGGCCAAACGAGATGGTTGCCAGCTCCACCAGTCCGATATTTTCCCGCTTATGCATGATGGTTGAAGCCTCTCCCGGCAGATCAATCCCTGTTTTTTTCAAAAGACCAAACTGCTCAAAATAATCGTAAAAACGATCAGCCCCGATCCGAAGTCCCACATTGATAAATACGGGATTACAGGAATTTTCGATTCCTTCCACAAAGCTTTCCGCCCCATGTCCTGTGGTCTTGTGACAGCGGATTCTGCGATCCTCCACCACAATATATCCCGGACAGTGAAACCGATCTTCTAAAGATACCACCCCTTCTTCTAGTGCCGCTGTCGCCGTGATCACCTTAAATGTAGATCCCGGCTCATAGGTGTCATTGATGCATTGGTTTCTCCACATCCGGTTACAGTACTCCTGTTCTTTTTTGGTACCTTCATATTCCTGATACTCCTCAATCAGCTGAAACGGCTCATTCAGATGAAATTCCGGATAATCCACCATCGCCATGATCGCTCCGTCGGAAGGATTCATCACAATAATGCTGACGGAGTCCGCTTCTTTTTGAATATACGCTTTATTTGCCGCCTGCGTGGCAAACATCTGAATATTGGCATCCAGTGAGGTGCGCAGATTATTTCCGGCAACGGGTTCTTTGCGTTCCTCACCGATATTATCAACTTCCACTCCACGCGCATCGGTTGTTGTCAGAATCAATCCATCGGTTCCCTCCAGATATTTATCATAGACACTTTCCAAACCAATGATTCCCTGATTATCGCCACCGGTAAATCCGAGCACTTTTGAGGCAAGCGTGTCATACGGATAATTTCGTTTATAATCCTCATCCACTTTCACCCCTGCATAGCCATATGCCAGAACCCGGTTCCCGGTTTCCTTATCCACGTTACTTTTGATCTTCTCCAGAGATGAATATTTTTCTACCCGTTTGCGGACCTTTTCTTCCGGAATTCCCAATTCTTTTACCAGCATGGAAATGACCGCTTCCGGTTCCTTAATCTGGTTATGTATGACAGAAATGGTGCAGACTGATTTGTTATCTGCCAGTACTACACCATTTCGATCCAGAATCTTGCCTCTGGCGGCTTTTATTTTTCGTTCCCTCTGCTGCAGATCCTTCGCCTGCGTTGCATAATATTCTCCCTCGAAAAGCATAAGATAAACCAGACGCCCACACAAAACCATCGCCAGCAATACAACAGAAAAGAAAATAATGCAAATTTTTCTGCGGTGATAGGTTTTATTCCATTCCATGAAAAACCTCCGCACCACTATCCTTTTCTTAAAGCATATGCGATGCAGAGCCTTTCTAAGAACTCTCTGTCTTTAGTTCTTCTTTTTCTTTTCATTTCTGGACTTGGTTCCGTTATGTTTTCCGGTACACTGGGAACTGTCCTTAGAACCGGTCACATCATATCCTTTGTTTACACCGGTTTTCTTTTCATCCGGATAAATATTCATATATGGAAGAACTTCCTCCAAAATTTCACGCGCAATATTCTGCGCAAACACACTGTGTGGCTGGTCTGCCACATTGGGTTCATTCACAACCACATAGATCAGTACCTGTGGATGATCGTATGGGGCAAACCCCATAAAAGAAACCAGATACTTTCCGTTTCCACGCGGGAACTTCTGTGCTGTTCCTGTTTTACCACCCATAGAATATCCGTCCACTTTGGCGGTATTTCCCGTACCATCTTTGACAACGCTCTGCAGATAATCCCGGATCTTGTCGCTGGTACTCTGTGAAATGGTCTGCTTGACGGCTTTGGGTTCCACCGTAGAAATTGTATTTCCTGCTGAATCCGTGATCTTGGTTACCAGATGCGGCTGATAATATGTTCCGCCGTTGATCAGAGACGCAAATCCACTCACCATCTGTATCATGGTACAGTTGTAGTTCTGTCCAAATGCATTGGTTGCCAGATCAATCGGTTTCATATCTTCTACGTTGTACATCAAAGACGCAGTATTGGCTTCTCCCGGCAGATCAATTCCTGTTTTCTGTCCAAATCCATAAATCGACTGATATTCCGTAAAATTTTTTTTCCCGATTTTATATGTCATCTGCATAATGGCATCATTACAGGAATCCATCAGTGTCTTTCGCACCGTCTCTATTCCATGTCCATAACGGGCCACACAGCGCACTTTCTGTCCATTGAAATCTTCATATCCATCACAGACAAACGTCATTTTATCATTGATCGTCCCTGTTTCGAGTCCACACGCTACCGTAAAAGGCTTCTGGACAGATCCCGGCTCATAAGTGGAAGATACACAGAAATTCTGCCACAATTCATTGAGCACATCCATTTTGTCATCCTCGGACATTTTTTTTATCTGCTCCTCGGAATACCACGGGGATAAATCACGCGGATTATTCAGATCTACATTCGGATAATTTGCCATGGCAAGAATCTCTCCATTGTTTGGATTCATAACAATGGCCGATGTATTGATACTTCCAGTTCCTTTATAGTAATTATCCCGGTATTTTTCGTTCCAGTCTTTGATTTTTTCCTCAACAATCGACTGAATATTGGCATCGATGGATGTCACCAGGGTATCTCCATCCTGCGCATCAATGACTGTTTTTTCAAAATCACTGTCGGAATCCAGATAGCCATACTCTCTTCCGTTTATTCCATTCAAAGTGCTGTTGTAATAATTTTCCAGCCCTGTTGTGCCGACATTTCCGGAAGAAGTAAACCCGATAACAGAAGAAGCCAGCGAACCAAACGGATAATTTCTCTGATATTCCTTCTCAAACCAGACGCCTTTGATGTCCGGATTTACCTTATTTCCTTTTTTATCTACAGCATCCTGCAGCTCCACAAAAGGCTGCACTTCATCATAAGGTACTTTTTTCGCCAATACAATATAGCGCTTATTTTTTTTCTCTTTTATGATCTGACGGATCTTTGTCTCATTCAGCTCCGGAAAACATTTTACCAGTGCCTCTACGGTCGGATCCACATATTCTTCTTTATCATTGACAACCGTACAGTCTAAAATTACATTATAGACTGCTACGCTGGTAGCAAGAACCGTACCGGAACGGTCGATAATCTCTCCCCTCTGGTACGGAATTGTTTTGCTGTCATATGATTGCATCGAAAGCACTTTTTTCTGATAAGTTTCCCCTTTTGTACGCTCAATATAGGTTAATCTTCCAATCAACCCACACAAAACAACCAGAATGAGCGAAAACAAAACCATCAGTTTTGCCCGCATCTTCCGGTTAAATTTTTGTGCCGGTCTTCTTCTCTTTCTTCTCACTTCTGGCTCCTGTTATTTTGAAGGAATATCCTCATACTGATCCATAAAATTGCTGTTTTCTACCGTGTAATATACCACCTGTTTTTTTGTTGGATATTTCATGCCCAGCTTTTTCATTGCCACTTTTTTGATATGCTCAAGATCGGTCGAAGTTGTAAGATTTTTATAACGCGCATCATTATCCGCGCGAAGATCTGTCAACTGACTCTCCAGATTTGCCACATTTTTCATGCGTGTTGTCATCTGTGACTGCATCCGTACAAACATAACTGCAGTCAAAGCTACAATCACCACACACACCGTAAGAAATACCACATAACCGCGGCTCATCTCCATCGCTCTCTGACGGTTTCTTCTGGCTGCATTTCTGCGGTTTTTGCGACGTCTTGCCTCCTCAATCTCTTTGCGTGTTCTCTGATTGTGACGAACCGGTGTATCCAGTTCCCTTACAGTATTTCCGTTCACATAATAGTTTTTACTGCTCATAACGCTTCCCTGCTTTCCATTCCATCTTCCACACGCTCAAACACGCGTAATTTTGCACTCTTTGATCTACTGTTCTCTTCGAGTTCTTTCTCCGAAGGTAGGATTGGCTTTCTTGTCACCACATGTCCTTTGGATTTCTTTCCACACACACAGACCGGGAAATTACTCGGACAGGTACATGGATTTTCGTTTTTCTTGAAATTGGATTTCACAATACGGTCTTCTAACGAATGAAATGTAATAATGCAGATCCTTCCCCTGTCATTTAACAATTCAATCATGGTATCTAATGTATCACGAAGTACATCAAGCTCATGATTCAGCTCAATACGGATTGCCTGATAGGTCCTCTTGGAAGGATGTCCGCCAGTCACCTGCACTTTCATCGGAATGGCTCCCCGGATGATTGCGTTGAGTTCTCCGGTCGTCTCGATCGGTTTCTCCTGCCGCGCCTGTACAATATGCTTTGCAATATTCTTTGCGAACCGATCCTCTCCATAGTCACGAATGATGCGGAACAGTTCCGCTTCGCTGTAATCGTTCACAATATCTCTTGCGGTCAGGCGTTGACGCTTGTCCATCCTCATATCCAGTGGTGCATCCTCACTCCGGTAAGTAAATCCCCGCTCCGGCGTATCCAGCTGGAAAGAAGAAACTCCCAGGTCAAGAATAATTCCATCCACTTTTTCGATTCCGAGATTTTGCAGTACCTCTGCCATCTGTGCATAATTACTTCTCACAATGGTAACCTTGTCTGCGTAATCTTTTAACCGATCGGTTGCCGCAGCAATTGCATCGGCATCCTGATCAATTCCAATCAGCCTTCCTGTGGTCAGGTGTCTGCATATCTCCAGTGAATGTCCGCCTCCCCCAAGCGTGCCATCCACATAGATGCCATCCGGACGAATATGTAATTGTTCAATTGTCTCGTTCAAAAGGACCGAATAATGTTTAAATTCCATATTTAGATTCCAATTCCCAATTCTGCCATATGCTCTGCGATTTCGTCCATATCATCAAAATCGTTGTTTTCCAGATACCGTTCTTTGCTCCAGATTTCCACGCGGCTGAACACCCCGACGGAAACAACCTCTTTATCAATTCCTGCGTATTCTCTCAGATTCGCCGGAAGTAAAATTCTTCCCTGCTTGTCCACTTCGCAGTTTGCAGCTCCCGCAAAAAAGAATCGCATAAACTTTCTTGCATCTTTTGAAGTCAGTGGTTTTTCACGAAGACTTTCCTCAATCCGCTTCCATTCTTCCTGGGAATAAACAAACAGACATCCATCCAGGCCTTTGGTTACAACAAATTCATTGCCAAGCTGTTCCCGGAATTTGGAAGGAACAATCAGTCTGCCCTTTGCATCAACCGAATGATTGTATTCACCCATGAACATGGCAGACTCACCTTCCCTTCCTCATTTTTCATCTCTGCTTTTCACCACTTTACTCCACAAAATGGAATTTTTGCTCCACTTCCCACCACTATGTAACCATAATACCCTAAAACCACCTTGAAATCAAGGGTTTTTCCCTGCCTTTGTGGAAAAGTCACTTCTCTTTTCCATAGTTTTCCACAAAAAAATCACCCACACGTGGTAACGCGTGGGTGATTTTTCCATCCAGATATATTTTATGCTGTTTTTTTATGCTGACGGATATGCCAGATCATGATCCAGGCAATTGACACAACCACAAGAAGTGCCGCAAGTGCCATGGATACCGGATACCCGATCACTGGAAGCAGCAGCTGATCCGTACGCAGGGATTCAATCCAGAATCTTCCAATTCCATACCCTGCCAGATACAGCAAAAAGACTTCCCCATCAAATCGCTTGTGTTTCGTAAACAGGATCAGAAGAATCAAAAGAACCAGATTCCACATGGATTCGTAAAGAAACGTTGGATGTACCTGGATATAAGAGGTACCATTTACTTCCACCACATGCTGCAGCAGGCTGTCCGTCACATCCGAGGATCGGACGGCAGAAAGCGGCAGCTGCATGGCAAACAGACCATCGGTATAACCGCCAAATGCCTCCCGGTTAAAGAAATTTCCCCACCGGCCAATGACCTGTCCTAAGACCAGACCAAGTCCCGCTGTATCGCAAAGCAGGCCCATGGACAGTTTCCGCACCCGTGAAAATACAAACACGGTAATGATTGCCGCAATCACACCTCCGTAAATTGCCAGGCCTCCCTGCCGCAGATTAAAAATACTTAACAAGTCGTCTTTGTATAAATCCCAGCGGAATATTACATAATAAATCCGTGCTCCAATGACAGAACAGACAATGGCAACGAGTGCCAGATCAAAATAAGTATCCGTTTTCTGACCGGTCCGTTTTGCCATCCAGCAGGCCATTCCAAGTCCTGCTAACATTCCGATCGCAATCACGATTCCATAATATGCCACCGAAAAATTTCCAATCATGATATTTTTTCCGACATGATGCAGATAAATATGTAAATGCGGAAAAATAATACTGTAATCCGTTAGTTGTTCCATCCTTTTCTCCTCTCAATGGCAGGGCGGCAAAGAACGCCGCCCGCAAGCCCTCCTTTTAGCAGCTGCATACAAAACTGCCACATTCTGTCTCTTTGCTGCTGTCTGCATGTCCGCCGGCAATGCCGATATGTCCTGCATGACAGGCATGATCCTCGTTGAATTTACACTCACACGCTTCACAGCTGACGGTTGTGTCTTTTTTTGCGCCTGTTGTATGACAGGACTGACATCCGCAGCCTTTGGGTGCAAAACTTCCACAACAGGTTTCGGAAGAAGTTTTTGCCTGTGTTCCTTCCACCTGAATATCCGTTCTTCTGCAGCAGTTGTCTTCATTATAAGAACAGTTTACTACATTACAATCCAGTTTTGTCATCTTACATACCTCCTTGTGTGTTGCATTTTTGCTACCACATCAGTATGTACCAAACCATAATGTCTTATTCTGTCTCCATCCCTGTTTTCAAAAAAGCCCGGTATCAGTTTTTCTGATACCGGGAACTCCTTTTTCAAAATTCAAAATTTATTTATTCTTTCCACAGCAGAATTTATATTTCTTGCCACTGCCGCATGGACATGGATCATTACGTCCAATCTTCTTGCCAACGACAACCGTACCAGACTTCTTCTGTTCCATATACAGTCTGTGCTTTGTCTCTTTATCAAAAATATCATCCCACATTGGAAGATTGTAAAGCCAGTCAGCCTTGGCATCTACCATGTTCTTGTACAGCTTTTCTTTATCGAAAACAAGGTTTACTTTGGTATTCTCATCCATTGTCTCGATTGGATTGTCATTTACCAGGCTGTCATTGATTCCGTCTAAGAAACCAGCCATTTCCAGAATAGTAAGTCCATACTTGTCAGCAAGTTCTTTTACGGTTCCTTCTACTTTTTCATCCGGGTTTGTCAATAATTTCTCATATACACCCTTCTCTAACAGGAAATATCTCTGCCAGAATTTCTGAAGTTCCCCCTGACTTGCGTTCTCATTGTAGGCAATTTTCTGCCAATCCTGCAATATAGCCATTTTTATACCACCTTTATCACTTACGAATTTACACGCTTTTATGCATGTATGCTTATTATAACAAAATGTCGGCCGTTTTCCAAGCCCTTTCTTGACGAAACCTGCCCTTTCCCGTATCATGAGTATACAAGGAGGATGTTCATATGAAAAAAGGAAAACAGATTCTTGCCATCATCGGCATCATTTTACTCGTTATTCTGTATTTAAGTACACTGGTGTGTGCCATCACAGACAATACCGGAACCATGAAAATGTTCAAAGCTTCTATCTTTGCCACTTTCGTGATCCCGGTATTGATCTGGGCTTATACGTTCATATATAAACTCACGCACAAGAAATAATTATTTTTCTGTTGTTTCTGTCACCTCTGTATCTGCTGCATTCTCTGTGGCGGATACAGATTCTGTTACATTTCCCATGGATGCATTCGGTCCATCACTCTCTGTAGAATCCAGTTTTCCTGCATTTTTGCTGATAAAAATATATGCAAGAACACAGACCACCAGAAGAATGACAACGACAAGCATCTGTATTTTCTGCTTTTTCATTGTTTATTTCTTTCTCCTTATCATAAAGATTACGATTCCTCCGGCTAAAAGCAGGATTGGAACAATAATGGTAACAAGCAGACCCAGAAGTACCGCATGCAATGCATTGACGGTCAGATTGCTGAGTGTGTACTCTTTCTCTGGAATCACACTGCCGGCCGACTTGGTATTCGTGATCATATTTCCAATCACATCGGAAAACATCGTTGCGTTGTTTGTTGTCATCTGGCTTGCCTCATCGCTGAATACATATGGGCTTCCAAATACCACAAGCTGCGTCGTGTTATCATCATCAACTTTATCTTCTACCGCCAGTCCGACACTAAACGGTCCCTTGTCATCTCCGTCTTCGTATCCGTAATCCTTCATACTGTTTGGATTGTTCTTGGCAACTGCATCATCGGAAGTATCCAGTAAAGAAGTATATGTCGTCTTATTTTCCTCTGTACTCTCCGTGTCATCCTTTGCAGTATCCTGCGGATAATTGATTCCCAGAGAAATCGGAACATATACATATCCGCCGGAAAGACTTCCCGTGTACGAACTGCTGTTCACATTCGGCAGCAGATACATTGGACCTCCCATATTGTAATAATGCTGTGCATCATTATCCGCGATTGGTCCTGTGGTAAAGCTTACCCCGTAAGTATCCAGGATCGATGCAAAATTCGGCATCTCTGTCTCGGAATACGTTCCGACGATAATTGCTTTTCCACCCTTTTTCAGATAGTCAATCACTTTCTGTGCGTCGTTTTTGTTAAAATCTTTCTGCGGTGCATTGATAATAATCGCTGCCGCATCCTTTGGAACGCTCTTCTCGTTCAACAATTCCACCGAAGACAATGTCATATTGGATTTGCTGATAACATCCGAAAATGCACTTCCAATTGTGGCCTCATCATGTCCGGTGATCTGGTATACGACCGGAAGCTGGTCAGCATCCATTGTTACATATTGAATGGCACTTGTAATCTGTCCTTCTGCATCAAACCCTTTTAGTTCATTGTTATAGGAATAGCTGGAATAATCCATGTTTGACTGATAATCATAGATATCATAATAATCAATCACCTTCGAACGTTTGTCACTGACAACGATCAGACTGTTGCTGGTCGGTGCATTGTCCGTATAGTCTTTATAGAAATAAGGTTTGCTCTTCGGATTGACATATTTTACCTTAATATGTCCGGACAGATCTTTGTAGCGCTCTAACATGGAATCAATCTGTGCATCCTTGCTTTTTTCTGCTGCCAGAACATAAATGGTCACATCACTTTTCAGTTTTTTCATCGTCTTTTTTGTATCCTTCGTAATCGAATACAATTTAGAATAGGAGCAATCCACAGAGGTAATTCTCGTTGGCAGCGCATTGACCGCCAGATTAGCAACCACGGCAAGAGCTAAAACTACTACAATAAAACTGCTCGAAAAGACGCTGAGTGAAAATGTCTTTTTGCTGATGCTCCAACGCCGTTTCTGAATTGCCTGCACGGTAAAGAAATTGAACAAGACAATAACCGTTACATAATAGAGAATCGCAGTAATATCCAGACAGCCACCCTGAAATTTTTCAAACGGTGCATACAGATCCAGACAGTTTAAAATCTTTGTCAGCCAGTTTCCATCGGAAGAAATAAGACCGGTCAGGCTCTGCATCATATAGCTGATAAACAATACTACAAACGTCAGAACTGCTGCAATGACCTGGCTTTCCGTCAATGCGGAAATAAACATACCTACCGCAATGGAAGCCGCTCCGTATAACCAGAACGCCAGAATGGCAATATAGCTTTCTCCCATTGGAATTGTTCCAAATGCTCGTAAAATGAGCGGTGTCAGACAAAAAACCGCAATATCCACGGTAAACACCGCAAGCATTGCCAGATATTTTCCAAGCACAATCTTGGTCACCGACACCGGTGCTGTCAGCATCAGCTGATCGGTTTTATTTTTCCGGTCCTCGGCAAAACTGCGCATTGTAAGGATCGGTACCGCAATGATAAAAATAATCGTAATGGCACTTAACGTATAATACAGATATGGATATCCTTGTCTAAGATTATACACATAAAAATACAATCCGAACAGCGCCATAAGGGCGGCCACAAACAGCCAGCCGATCACGTTCTGGAAATACGAACGGAACTCTCTTTTTAACACAGCAAACATTACTGCGCACCTCCTTCCTGGGTAATCTCAAGGAATACATCTTCGAGAGATTTCGTCACGGTCTTCATCTCCAGCACCGGAACGTTGTGCTCTGCCATCTGCCGGAAAACTTCTTCCCGCACATCGGCACCCTTTTTTGCATAAATACGGATTTTATCGTGATCCGCCTGTTCCACTCTTGCAATGTTCTCTTCTCCCTGTAAGTATCCGGCTGCTTCCCCTGCACCGGTCCGCACCGTCAGTTCAATCTCCTGTGCACCCGACATCAGGTTTACCAGATTCTCCGTAGAGTCGCTTGCTACAAGCTTTCCTTTGGAAATAATAAACACATGATCACACACGGCAGAAATTTCCGGCAAAATATGTGAGCTTAAGATCACCGTATGTTTTTCTCCCAGATGCCGGATCAGTTCACGGATCTCTATGATCTGTTTCGGGTCCAGCCCGACCGTAGGCTCATCGAGTATAATGATCTCCGGATACCCCAGGATCGCCTGTGCAAACCCGACACGCTGCCGGTATCCCTTGGACAGATTGCGGATCATGCGCCCTGCCACTTCTGTCGTGCCGGTTGTTTCCATTGCCTCCTCCACATAACATTTCCGAAGACTTTTTTCCAGCTGCTTTAAATCTGCCACAAAATCCAGATACTCCCTCACTGTCATATCCATATACAGTGGTGGAAGTTCCGGCAGATAGCCGATACATTTCTTTGCCTCTTCCGGCTCTTTTAAAATATCATGGCCGTTAATTTTAATCTCTCCACTTGTCGCACCGAGATATCCGGTAATCATATTCATGGTTGTCGACTTTCCTGCACCGTTCGGTCCCAGAAATCCATAAATTTTTCCCGGTTCCACAACGAGTGACAGATGATCAACCGCCGTATGATCGCCGTATTTTTTTACAAGATTATTGATCTCAATCACTGCGAAACGCTCCTTTTCTTTTTTGGACACCAGAATGTCCTTCATAAAAACAGTGTAACGCTTTTACGTGTGTAAAAAATGTAAAGTCTGTGTTCATTCTGTGAACGGATAAAAATAAGGGAAAAGCAGTCTATAAATCGACCGCTTTTCCCTTATTTTATGTAGTATTCTTCTTATTTTTCTTATTCTTCGATCACAAAGTTGTTTACATTATTCCGAAGCTCTCCCGCAGAAGCTTCCGCTTTCTTTGCTCCTTTCATGACCTCTGCCGATCCGTTTGCAATGGAAACAGTCTTCTGTGCAATATTCGTTGTACCTGCGGCACTGTCATTGGATGCGGAGGTAATTCCGTCAATCGCCTCTGTAATATTAGAGATCGATGCCACCAGTTCTTCGGATGTCGCACTGAAATCCGATACCAGATCATTGATTTTAGAGGCATCCAGATTGTAATCGTCTGCCATTTTTTCAAAATCATCAAAGCTCTTTACAATATCTGTATCCACAAAATTCAACAAACGGTTGGAATCCTGGGTCAGATTTCCTACGGCCTGATTCACGTTTTCTGTCACAGCCTGAATGTTTGCCACAGCGTCCTTCGACTGTTCTGCAAGCACACGGATTTCTTCGGCAACGACTGCAAATCCTTTTCCGGCCTCTCCCGCACGGGCAGA
>ERZ808270.164-NODE-164-length-42452-cov-9.701771_pt1 | contig 42452 bp, 31 predicted proteins | sample MGYA00521082_ERZ808270 | MGnify/ENA primary metagenome ERZ808270 (study PRJEB31516, sample SAMN03275594) | gut metagenome | biome: mammalia-associated habitat; material: feces | host: Papio cynocephalus | place: Kenya | collected 2012-07-27 ... | reverse complement strand
GGGGTGAGAGCTGAGCGTGGTGGCGCCATAAGATAGCAGAATGCCTTTTGATTGGAGCGCCCTACCCTGCCACGCATCTGGTGCAAATCGGAGAGTCCGAAATGGTGCGCATCGTTAACTATTATGGTATTGGCATTTGAAATGTCAACACCATTTTCAACAATTGTCGTGGAAAGCAGCACGTCATAATCATAATTTATGAATCCCATTATTATCTTCTCCAACTGCTCTGGCGGCATTTGCCCATGCCCAATTGCCACGCGGCAATCAGGAACATATTTATGTATAAGTTCAGCTATGTGCGGTAGGCTCGATATGCGGTCGCTGACAAAAAACACTTGCCCTGACCGGCTCATCTCAAAATTGATGGCATCGGCGATTATCTCATGAGAGAAAGTGCAGAGCTCGGTATGAATCGGGTAACGATTTGGAGGCGGCGTACGCATTATGCTCATGTCGCGAGCACCCATGAGGGAAAATTGCAGAGTGCGCGGTATTGGCGTAGCCGACATCGTGAGTGTGTCTACGTTTGTCTTGAGCTTGCGAAGTTTTTCCTTTGTTGAGACACCAAACTTCTGCTCCTCGTCGATAATCAACAATCCCAGGTCGTGCCACTTCACCGACTTTCCAATCAACTTGTGAGTGCCTATCACTATGTCGACACGTCCCGACTCCAAACCCTCCATGACCTGTTTTGCTTGCTTTGGAGTGCGTGCCCGCGAAAGGTATTCCACGTTGACTGGGAAATCTCGCAGCCGCTTTTTGAACGTTTGATAATGCTGGTATGCCAAGACTGTTGTTGGAACAAGCACCGCCGTCTGCTTGCCATCGCAAGCCGCCTTGAAGGCGGCACGCACTGCAAGTTCTGTTTTTCCGAACCCCACGTCGCCACAAACAAGGCGATCCATTGGCACCGCGCGTTCCATGTCGGCCTTGATGTCTTGAGTTGCCTTCAGCTGGTCAGGAGTGTCTTCGTACAGAAAGCTCGCCTCAAGCTCATGCTGCATGAAATTGTCTGGTGAAAAGGCGAAGCCTTTCTCATGGCGACGCTTTGCATAAAGGCGAATGAGATCACGGGCAATGTCCTTGATTTTCTTCTTTGTCCTCTCTTTGAGTCTTTCCCACGCCCCTGTGCCCAAAGTGGAAAGCCGTGGTGGCTCACCACTGTCGGCAGCCCTGTATTTCGAAATCTTGTATAGAGAATGGATAGACACGTCTACCTTGTCGTTGTTCTGGTAGATTATGCGTATCACCTCTTGATAACCACCTTGCGGACTCGGCACCTTTATCAAACCTCCAAACTTGCCTATTCCCAAGTCGACATGCACGAGAAAGTCGCCTGGCTGCATTTCCTGAATCTCTTTCATGGTCAGAGCCATCTTGCCAGAGCGTGCCTTGTCGGTTGAAAGGTTGAACTTGTGGAATCGGTCAAATATCTGATGGTCGGTAAAGACGCAAACTTTCAAGTCATCATCCACAAACCCAGAGTGAACAGTCCTGTTTACAGCCACGAGATTGTCTCCAATCTTGTCGGATACGACATCAGAAGACATATCGTTAAGGATGTCACGCAAACGTTGCTGCTGCTTGTCGCTGTCTGCGAGAATATAAATGCGGTAACCCTGTAGGAGTTCATCCTCAAACGACTGCTTCAACACGTCAAAATTCTTATGGAAGAGAGGTTGTGGCTTTGTATGAAAAGATATGGTAGCATTGTCGCATGCATTCTCGCTTGTCCCGTTCTTGGTAAAGGTTATTTTCTGGAAACGAGCCAGTTCATCAGCGAAAACCGTAGGTTTGCACAAGACGTTCTCACGACTCATCTCCTTACGTATCCTCTCTTGTTCCAACTCCGTAGCGCCATCCATTCTCTCGGTCATCGCCTGCGACGAGAAGCCATCGTTGAACGTTCGCTGTATTATGTCCAAGACAAAACGCTTATCTTTCATCACTATTAGAGCGTCGTCGGGCAAGAAATGGAGGAATGACACTTTTTCCGTTTCCAAGGAAGCCAACTCTGGCACGATTTCAACCTGGTTCTTTTTGTCTAAAGACAATTGATCCTCAACGGAGAACGTGCGAATGGTGTCTATCTCATCGCCAAAGAAATCGATACGAAAAGGTAATTCGCAACTGTAAGAGTAAACATCCAAGATGCTTCCGCGAATTGCGAATTGTCCAGGTTCATAAACATAGTCGACTTCTGCAAAATTCAAGTCACGCAAACGATGGCCAAGGTCGGTTATGTCTATTGTCTGAGAAGTTTTCAGGAGTATTCTACGCTCGTCCAGGTGACGCTGCGACACAACCAACTCCGCAACGGCCTGTGGGGTTGTCACAATCATCAATGCGTCGCCGCCTTGGTTTGCCACGGCTGTCAAAGTCTCAGTTCGTGAAATCTCGTTTGCGGCATCACGCTGGCCATATTTCACAGCCCTCCTATAGGCCGACGGAAAATAATATGCCTTGGGTACCGACAAGTCATTGTAGAAATAACCAGCCGCATCAGCATCGTCAAGTATGAAGACTACCGTTCTGCCAATTTGTTTTGCCAATGAGGAAAAGAGGATTGGCACCGAAGAACCGACAAGACCTTCAAGGACAACATCACGCACATTTTTGTCCTTCAAGGTCTTCAATATGGCACTCGCCTGAGGCAAGTGCCCATACAAATCCACTAATTCATCGAACTTCATTCCACTGGCTTTGGATATTTCTTGAACCATCCGTCAAGTCTCAATCTCATGACGCCAAACAAAGCCTCCGAGAATATGCCACCGCTCATCTTGCTGGTACCCTCCCTGCGGTTGACGAAAATCACAGACACCTCTTTTATCTTAAAGCCAATCTTGTAGGCCGTGTACTTCATCTCTATTTGGAAGGCATAGCCCTTGAAACGAATCTTGTCAAGGTCAATGGTATTCAAAACTCTACGACGATAACATACAAAACCAGCTGTTGTGTCATTGACGGAAATGCCCGTGACAATCCTCACATACTTTGAGGCAAAATAGCTCATTAGCACTCTGCCCATAGGCCAATTTACGACATTGACCCCTGAAACATAACGCGAGCCTACCGCCACGTCAGCCCCATCATCATGACATGCGGCATACAAACGAGGCAAGTCGTTTGGGTTGTGGCTGAAGTCAGCGTCCATCTCGAATACATACTCGTACTGCCGTTGCAGAGCCCACTTAAACCCTGTGATATAGGCAGTGCCAAGCCCTTGCTTGCCTTGACGCTCAATCAGGAAAAGTCGGTCGCCAAACTCTTCCTTCTGCAACTTCTTGACAATCGTGGCAGTGCCATCTGGACTGCCGTCATCTATTACCAATATATGGAAACACTTATCAAGGGAAAACACCGCCCTGATAATCTTCTCCATATTCTCCTTCTCATTATAAGTGGGAATAATAACTATTGAGTCACTCTCATGCATAAGTGTGCTTGTTTAATTACTGTATTGCAAAATTAAGAAATTAATCACACAATTAAATTGGGTCGTAGCAATTATTTTCATTGAATTAGGTAGATATTTAGGATTTATTACTAATTTTGCACACACAAAAAGGAAAAGCACCATGAAAGATAAAAAGGCTATTTCAATTAAGACATTGAACAAGAGCAATGTATGGGACATTCAGGAAAATGACGTCATCAGGATGTGGGAATCCGCCGCGAAGGACGCTGACTTCCAGGAAAACTTACGCCACTTCAAGGATATTGTAAAGACCGCATTCGAGATAGAGGATGTAAAAGTCGACAAGCCTGTAGTTACCGACAAGTTTGAGCAGCGCGGATTCAAGATTGGCACCATATCTTTTGACGACAAAACTTCGCACAAAATCGCCATCAAAAAGCGCGCCATAAAACGCGTCACCGACCTTACCTACGAAAACGTAGGGCATATTTCCGCAACTAAGCTTGCTGAGGTCTTAGAGAGAAACTTCGGAGGTGGATGGGAAAGCCTGCCTCAAAGCATACAGGACATAATCGAGAGTGCCTTTGATATTTCCACCACTACACTGCCAGCCGACAGGTTGCATAAGACCGGTGGCCTATACGATAAAAAGGTTAACGATGGATACGAAGTCCTTGAGATTGCGAAAGGCTCATGGACAGAGGCGATATTCATCAAGGAAAAGCCCAAAGATGAACTGAAAGCGGAATTAGGGGAAAACACGTCGCACAAAGACGACTACCTTGACGACGATGAGGACAAAGACGAGGAATTGACCGACGACCTTCACGATGATGACGATGATGACGATGCTTTCGATGACGACAAGCTCACGGAGGAAAGCTATCGCACCACATACGAGACGAATCCAGATGACCTTAATTACGAGGCGGAAGAAATTAGCGATGACAGTTCGACCAGCTATTAATCACCGTAACGTGTTAAACACATTTCATTAACTGATACATCTTTTTTATATAGATATTTAGGCGAGACTATTTCAACGCGACTTAGTCTCGCCAATATTTTTTTTAAAAATAATAGCATAAATGAAAAACCTTTGGCGAACATTCTTTGGCTTCTCAGACAATGGAGCTGACGAGACTTTCGCACAAGCATTGGAAAGGGCTAAACACCTGTTGGAGATAAACAACTACGAGGACGCATGCCGGGTCTTGAAATATGCTGAGAAATATGGCAACGCTGAAGGCATGTATCAATACGGATGGTGCTGTTGGAGAGGGACTGGTGTCGTGGAGGATGCTGTCAAGGCAGTGAGGTTATGGCAAAAAGCCGCATCAATGGGTTACCAACCAGCAATAAGGAGATGCGAATCGATAAAGGATTTCATCGCCTCAATACAGTGAACACATAACCAGCTCAATTTCTTACGTCAAAGGCTCCCCAATGAGACATCATTTACTTATAGCAATTTGCATAATCTCCATGCTTTTTGCCCAAACCACAACTGTTTATGCCAAAGGTTATACATGGCAAACGATACCATTGAAAAAGACGTACATTTATCGCCTATACCTAACCGACAAGTTGCATTCGCCTTACTCAATAGAACATCCAGAGAAATTCCTATCCGGGAGGGCTATCAGCCGAAGGGCAAGACAAAATATCGCCATTGACTCAACAGACCTGCCCGTGTCTCCAACATATATAAATGACATAAAGGCAAAAGGATTGACGGTAATGGGCACAAGTCGTTGGCATAACACCATGACGGTCGCGTCTACAACAGACGACGTGGCAAAGACCATCCAAGGCATACCATATGTCAAGAGTTGTCTTCGGCTATACAGCTCACCCGACTCATTAGTGATCTACCCGAGAGAGAAAGTGGGTAAGCTGTCACCTATTGACTCCACTGTGACAACGGATTACGGCGATGGACTGAAACAAATTGAAATGCTAAAAGGAACCAAGCTTCATGCCGCTGGCTACAAAGGCAAAGGGATGCTCATTGCCATAATAGACGCAGGCTTTCGCAACGCTGATAGAATCAATGCCTTGAATTGCAACATAAAGTCAACTGCCGACTTCTCACCAAGACGCACAAGAAGCATTTTCGAAGAGCACTATCATGGAACAATGGTTCTATCTGTCATGGCAGCGAACAAGCGCCGTGTCTTCGTGGGCACGGCTCCCGAAGCCGACTACGCCCTGATACGCAGCGAAGACATAGACACAGAGACTCGCGCCGAAGAAGACTCATGGACCATGGCCGCGGAATTTGCCGATTCAATAGGCGCCGATCTCATAAACTCTTCATTGGGATACACACATTGGGATGGCGACTCCATTGGGCCACGCCTTCGCGACCTCAATGGTCACACATCATATATAAGCCAAACCGCGTCCATGCTTGCTTCTAAAGGCATTGTCTTGTGCAATTCTGCTGGTAATGAGGGCAGCTCTTCATGGCATAAAATCAACGTTCCCGCAGACGCTGAAAACATCCTGACAGTAGGGGCTGTCGATTTCAACAACAAGAGCGCCACATTCTCAAGCCTTGGTCCCTCACAAGACGGGAGGGTCAAGCCCGACGTTTGCGGACCTGGGAAAGAAGTTTATGTCATAGATGGTTCTGGCATGATGACAAGAAACAATGGCACCTCTTTTGCGTCGCCAATAGTATGCGGAATGACTGCCTGCCTATGGCAAGCCCTTCCAGAACTAAACGCTAAACAAATAATCAACTTGATAAGGCAAGCTGCAGACAGGCACCAATGGCCAGACAATGTTTATGGCTATGGCGTGCCCGATTACACGAAAGCCTTGTCTATTGGCAGGAAATTGGCCAACAAGATTCGGCAATGAAATCGGCACAGAAAAAATAAGAAACAGTCCAAAACCTATACTTTTGGACTGTCACTCTATAGTTTCTATAGTTAATTAGAAAAGTCTAAAAACTGGGTACTATTAAGCGAGAACCACCTTACCGTCCTCACCCTTGAGCTTACCTTCCTTGAGAAGCCAGCCAATACCCAAGAGGACCTCAACCTCGGTCTTGCCAGTAAGCTTAACAAGCTCCTTTACAGACTTTGCTCCCTCGTTGTCGTGAAGTGCGTTGTAAACATCACCTGCACGGAATCCAGCGTTCTCGGCATCAACGAGAACCTCGTCCTTCTTCACCACTTTCTTCTCTGCTGTTTTTCTGACAACTGTCTTAGTTGCCGTTGCCTCTTCTGCTGTCTTTTTTCTTGCCATAGTTAAATAAAGTTTTTAAACAAAACTAACGAGTTTATTTTCTATTATCTATTTGTTGCTTGCAAATATAAGCATTTTACCTTATATCCTGATAAAATAAAAGAGATAAAATCCGCTAAATCAAATGGAAATCAGGGAAATGGCAAAAATATTGATGCACGTCAACTTAAAAAAGATTTTCAGTTGACATGAATCAACCAAAAAAGCTTGATTATCAACAAGTGACAATCAAGCTTTCATATTAAATCTATTTATTTACTCGTTCAAATTTATAGCCAAATGAAGCTCGTCCAGTTGCTTCTGGTCAAGTTCAGAAGGAGCGTCGAGCATAACATCGCGTCCACTATTGTTTTTCGGGAAAGCTATGCAGTCGCGTATGGAATCGAGTCCGGCGAGAATGCTCACGAAACGATCAAGACCAAAAGCAAGACCAGCATGAGGTGGTGCTCCATACTTAAACGCGTTCATCAAGAAGCCAAACTGTGCCTCTGCACGCTCTTTAGTGAAGCCAAGTACCTCAAACATCTTCTCTTGAAGATTGGTGTCGTGAATACGCAGTGAGCCACCGCCGACCTCCACACCATTGCAAACAAAATCGTAAGCCTTGGCACGTACTTTCTCTGGATGGCTGTCGAGCATTGGAATGTCATCAGGGTTAGGCATAGTAAACGGATGGTGGGTAGCCATCAAGCGCTGCTCCTCATCGCTCCACTCAAAGAGTGGGAAGTCGATAATCCAGAGGCACTTGAAGACATTCTTGTCGCGAAGGCCAAGACGGTCGCCCATCTCCAAACGAAGAGAGCACAACTGAACACGAGTCTTATTGGCATTATCACCACTAAGAATAAGAACCAGGTCGCCATCCTTGGCACCAGTCGTTTCCTTGACTTTCTGCAACTGGTCGGGAGTGTAGAACTTGTCAATAGAACTCTTCACGGTTCCATCAGCGTTATATTTAATGTAAACCAAGCCCTTCGCTCCAATCTGCGGCTTTTTCACAAAGTCGGTAAGTTCGTTGAGTTGCTTGCGGCTATAGTCAGCGCAACCTGGCACCACGATACCGCCAATGTATGCGGCCTCATTGAACACGGAGAAAGAGCCCGTGCCTTTAAGGTCATCCATAAGTTCCACGAACTCCATGCCAAATCTCAAGTCTGGCTTGTCGGAACCGAAACGCCGCATGGCTTCCGCCCATGTCATCTGCTGCAATGGCTCAGGAAGGTCTACACCACGAATTTCCTTGAACAACATGCGGCACATTGCCTCAAATAGGCCGATGACATCTTCCTGATCTACGAAACTCATCTCACAGTCTACCTGGGTAAACTCTGGCTGACGGTCTGCACGGAGATCCTCGTCGCGGAAGCACTTCACTATTTGGAAATACCTATCCATTCCTGCCACCATGAGCAATTGCTTAAGCGTCTGCGGACTTTGTGGAAGAGCGTAGAACTGTCCAGGATTCATTCGTGAAGGCACCACGAAGTCGCGTGCGCCCTCAGGAGTAGAGCCTATGAGCATTGGCGTCTCAATCTCCATGAACTGACGGGCATCAAGGAAGTTGCGTATGAGAATCGTCATCCTGTGCCTAAGTTCAAGGTTCTTGCGAACGATATCACGACGCAAATCAAGATAACGATACTTCATGCGGAGGTCATCGCCACCGTCTGTCTTATCCTCAATAGTGAAAGGAGGAGTGAGCGACGGACTGAGAACTGTCAGTTTGCTGACGATAATCTCTATGTCGCCCGTAGCCATACTGTCGTTCTTGCTCTGACGCTCAGAGACTACGCCTTTCGCTTGAACACAATATTCTCGTCCTAACTTGTTGGCAGCCTCCCAAACATCCTTGTTTGATGCCTCGTTGAAAACTAACTGCGTTATGCCATAACGGTCGCGCAAGTCCACGAAAGTCATGCCGCCCATTTTTCGGGTGCGTTGCACCCATCCCGCAAGCGTTACTTCACGCCCAGCGTCGGAGAGTCGCAACTCTCCGCAAGTATTGGTTCTATACATATTATAAATGTAGTAAATCTTTTCTTGACCGCAAAATTACAACAAAATATTTGAAATGGATAAAAACACGGAAACAAGCTGCAAAAATAATGTTAAATGTCATCTTAGAGAGAACATGGATATAAAAGATTTCTTATTTTTGCAAAGTTATTTGCCGACAGTGGCAGACAGCGACCAAACACAAACACATGATAAAACAATAAAGACAACAATAAAATGAAAAAATTACTTTTTACGGCTTTCCTGTTTTTCGCAGGGTTGACAGCGACATTCGCACAAGCCAAGATTTCATTCGACAAGCTGGTGAATGACTTAGGTACATTCTCAGAGAACGATGCAGTACGGAAATGCACGTTCACGTTCACAAACACAGGAGACAAGCCACTGGTCATCAACCAAGCCACCGCAAGTTGTGGATGCACCATAGCCAAATACACCAAGACACCCATAAAGCCCGGAGAAAAGGGAACAGTCAATGTCACTTACAACGGAAAGGGCAAGTTTCCTGGCCACTTCAAAAAATCAATAACCGTTCGTTCAAACGGTGTCCCAATGATGACACGTATCTATATTGAGGGAGTCATGACCGAAACCAAAGAGAAGTAAGCCATCCTTTAAGACATTGTTCTACCTTAAACCTTACTTTTTAACCATCTCTAAAAACTTTTTATCCATGCAAGAACCAGAAACACCAACTATGGCCCTTTCGGGCAAGCTAAACGTGAAGAAATGCGTATTGTTCTTCGTTTCCATCATCCTGACAATCATAGTTTGGAACCTTCCATCCACTTTTTTTGGCATTGAAGGGCTAACTACTGTACAGCAACGCGTAATTGCCATATTCGTGATGGCGGTTATGCTTTGGCTCACAGAGGCCATACCAGCTTGGGCAACATCGGTGACAATTATTTTCGTGTTGCTTTTCTTTGTAAGCGACTCATCGTTCAAGTTCATGCAAGGAACAGAGGGACAATATGGGCAACTGCTCGACTCCGTTGGTATCATGGCTTGTTTTGCCGACCCCACAATCATACTTTTCCTCGGAGGATTCATCCTCGCCATAGCCGCAACCAAGTCGGGTCTTGACATTTGGATGGCCAAGGCCATGATAAAACCCTTCGGCAAAAAGAGCGAGAACGTGCTGTTGGGGTTCTTGCTGATAACCGGCATTTTCTCAATGTTCATCTCCAACACTGCCACGGCAGCCATGATGCTCACATTCCTGACACCTGTATTCAAGGCTCTCCCGGCCAATGGCAAGGGACGAATAGCATTGACAATGGCCATACCAATAGGCGCGAACCTTGGAGGCATGGGCACTCCTATCGGTACTCCCCCGAACGCTTTCGCCTACAAAGTGCTCAACGACCCAACGGGCATGAACCTTGACATAAGTTTCGGACATTGGATGGCTGTCATGGTGCCTCTCGTGCTTGTTCTTCTCATAATAGCCTGGTTCATGCTTCGCAAGCTTTTCCCGTTCTCTCAAAAGACCATCGAGCTGCATATAGAAGGTGACGTGAAACACAATTGGCGCTCTGTCGTCGTGGGTGCCACTTTCTTGGTAACCATTATATTGTGGATTTTCGGCAAGCAGATTGGCATCAACGCCAATACCGTCGCCATGCTCCCCATTGCCGTTTTCGCCTTCTCAGGTGTAATATCAGCTAAGGATCTGCAAGAAATAGACTGGGGCGTAATCTGGATGGTCGCCGGCGGCTTTGCCCTTGGTTTGGCAATGAACGGCACTGGCCTGGCAAAGGTTGCGGTTGAGTCTATACCGTTTGGCAGCTGGAGTCCGATAGCCATACTTGTCATTTCTGGTCTCGTATGCTATTTCCTTTCCAACTTTATAAGCAATACCGCGACAGCTGCCTTGCTCATCCCCATCCTTTCCGTGGTTTGCAACGGAATGGGCGACAAGCTAAACGTGATAGGCGGAGACTCCACCATTCTCGTTGGCATCGCCGTCGCAGCTTCTGCAGCCATGTCACTTCCAATCTCAACGCCTCCAAACGCCATCGCCTACTCCACTGGCCTTATCAATCAAAAGGACATGGCAAAGACTGGCGTTTTGGTTGGAGTCATCACTCTTGCGTTAGGATTCAGCATGCTTATCCTAATTGGTAAGTGCGGTTTGCTCTAAGCACCCATATTGCCTCAAAACATAAATGGCGCTGCCTTTCCAACGGAAAGACAACGCCATTGTTTTTTAAGGCCATCGCGATTCAAGCGTGAAGGCATCGCGATTCAGGCGTAAAGCTGACGCGATTCAAGCGTAAAGCCGACGCGATTCAAGCGTAAAGCCGACGCGATTCAAGCGTGATGCCGACGCGATTCAAGCGTAAAGCCGACGCGATTCAAGCGCGAAGCCTAACTAGTTAATTTTCAAGTATTTGTTTAAGGAAACACGGAGTATATCCCACGTGGCTCAACGCCACTTGCTCGGGCGTACCGGTGGATATGATTTGTCCACCACCACGTCCTCCCTCAGGACCAACGTCAATAATCCAGTCGGCAAGTTTGATAACGTCAAGATTATGCTCGATTATAACAACCGTATTGCCACGATCCACCAACTTCTCAAGGACATCCATGAGAATCCTGATGTCCTCAAAGTGCAAGCCTGTTGTTGGCTCATCAAGTATATACAGGGTCTTGCCCGTATCACGCTTGGACAGTTCGGTGGCAAGCTTCACACGCTGGCTCTCACCACCCGAAAGAGTGGTACTGCTCTGACCGAGCTTAATATAGCCAAGCCCGACCTCTTGCAAGCTCTTGATCTTTTGCAATATGTTTGGCACATTCTCGAAAAACTCCACGGCTTGGTTTATTGTCATGTCGAGCACGTCGGCTATCGACTTGCCCTTATACCTCACCTCCAAGGTCTCACGATTATAGCGCTTGCCATGGCACACCTCGCAAGGCACGGTAACGTTTGGCAAGAAGTTCATTTCTATGACTTTATAACCGTTTCCTCCGCAAGCCTCACAGCGCCCACCCTTTACGTTAAAAGAGAATCGTCCAGGCTTGTAGCCTCTTATCTTGGCTTCTGGCAAATTGACAAAAAGACTCCGAATGTCGGTGAAAACACCTGTATATGTCGCTGGATTGGAACGTGGCGTTCGCCCGATAGGGCTTTGGTCAACATTCACCACCTTGTCGATGTTTTCAATTCCCTCAACCATATCATATGGCATAGGCTTCTTGAGCGACCTGTATAAGTGCTGGGATAATATAGGCGCGAGAGTCTCGTTGACAAGGGTCGACTTACCCGATCCAGACACGCCCGTTACCACTATTAGCTTGCCAAGCGGGAACTCCACGTCCACATGCTTGAGATTGTTGCCGCACGCGCCAATTATCTTTATGCTTTTGCCATTTCCCTGGCGACGCACCGAAGGCACGGCTATCTTCCTTTCACCGTTGAGATATTGCGCCGTTATGGTGTGGGTTTTCAGCATATCTGCCGGCGTGCCTTGAAACACAACCTCTCCACCTTTACGTCCTGCCTTGGGTCCGATGTCCACTATCCAGTCGGCGGCTCTCATCATGTCCTCGTCGTGCTCCACCACTACGACCGTGTTGCCAAGGTCTCGCAATTCCTTGAGAGAGCGTATGAGTTTCTCGTTGTCTCGTTGGTGAAGGCCTATGCTTGGCTCGTCGAGGATGTAAAGCACATTGACCAGTTGAGAGCCTATCTGGGTGGCAAGTCTTATGCGCTGGCTCTCACCACCCGAAAGCGATGCCGACTGCCTGTTAAGCGATAGGTAATCGAGACCGACCTCCAATAGAAAATTTACCCTTGTCTTTAGCTCTTTAAGTATCTCGTGGGCTATTTTCTTATTTTGTGGCTCCAATTTGTCCTCAACACTGGAGAGCCACTCGGCAAGTTCAGAGATGTCGAGATTGGCCACCTCAGAGATGTTCTTGTCGCCAACCTTGAAAGCCAACGATTCTTTTTTCAATCTTTCGCCGTGACACTCTGGACACTCTGTAGTAGCGAGAAACTGCGCTGCCCATTTCTGGCTCGCGGCGGAATCATCGTCGGTCATCACGTCTGTGAGATATTTGATGACACCATCAAACGTAACGAAATAGTCGCTCGATGTATGCACGATGCTCTTGTCGATTCGCACGCTCTCCAACGAGCCATTCATGATAACGTCGATGGCATCATCGGGAATATCCTTGTATGGTGTCTTTAGGTTACAACCATATTTTTGAAGAATAGCATCTATTTGCCAGAAAATCATCTGGTTCTTGTATTTGCCCAAGGGGACAATGGCCCCGTCGTGAATGCTAATGCCTTGGTTGGGTACTACTTTCTTCAGGTCTATCTCTTCTACTATTCCCAAGCCATGGCATCGAGGGCAAGCACCCTCTGGCGAGTTGAAAGAGAACATGTTTGGTGCCGGGTCACTGTAAGACAGTCCTGAACTTGGATCCATGAGACGCTTAGAGAAATTGCGCGTCACGTTTGAGTCCTTGTCGAGAATCATTATGGCGCCATCGCCCTGCCTCATTGCCGTCGCTATGGAGTGTCGCAAGCGCTCATCGTCTTTTTGCTCAACTTTAAGCTTGTCTATCACGACCTCTATGTTATGGTTCTTATAGCGGTCCACCTTCATTCCACGCGTTATCTCCTTTATTTCGCCATCAACACGAATGTAAAGATAACCCTTGCGCCTCATCGACTCGAAAAGCTCTCGATAATGCCCCTTGCGCTGTCTGACAAGAGGGGAAAGTATGAAAACTCTCTTCCCTGAATACTCGTCGAGTATGAGGTTCACAACTTTCTCTTCCGTGTACTTGACCATTTTCTCACCCGTGACATAACTATATGCCGTGCTCGCGCGAGCAAAGAGCAATCGCAGATAGTCGTAGATTTCCGTTGTCGTCCCCACCGTGGAACGCGGATTTTTGTTGGTCGTCTTCTGCTCTATGCTGATGACCGGACTCAAACCGCTTATCTTGTCAACATCGGGGCGTTCCATGTTACCAAGGAAATTACGGGCATAAGCCGAGAAGGTGTCGATGTACCTACGCTGACCTTCAGCATAAATCGTGTCGAAAGCAAGCGACGACTTACCAGATCCCGAAAGGCCTGTAATCACGGTCAACGAGTTGCGCGGTATCTTAACGTTAATATTTTTAAGATTGTGGACGCGAGCGCCCTCAACAGTAATCCAATCTTGTGTCATTTCTTTCATTTTGTCGCTTGCGTCTCGGTATAACCGCGAAGCAAATTAATGTCTTTCTTTATATTGAATCTCCTTCCGTCAGCACCACGCGCCTTAACCAACAAGAAATAAACACCTTGGCTGACATCTTTGCCATTGTACTTTCCATCCCAACCAGCGGAGGGGTCGTTCCATGAATATATTCTTTGCCCCCATCGGTTGTATATTGTGGCATGAAATTCGGTTATGCTCTTGTATCCATCTTTTGCCTTGTAAATGTCGTTTATGCCATCACCGTTTGGAGAAAAGGCATTAGGAAACTCCAATTTGCTCTCATAGATTGAAACCGACAATGGTGTCGCTTCAGAAGTCCAATAGTCATCCGTGTAGTTAATCGTGTCATTGCCGTTCACGAACGTAGCCCACAACTCTATGAGGTGGGCACCAGATTCAGAGAAAGTGAATTCGGTATCCTCATCATATCTTACCACATAAGGACTGTCGCGCTGCCCTTGCCGATAGAAACGCCATTCATAATGTGCGGTCCACCCTTCCGCATGTTCGGTTCCGCTTGAAAAGGATACCGTCAACGGAGCCGACTCGGTTATGCTCGTAGCTTCTGTTTGCTGGTTTCCGTCACTGTCAGCGTAGCTCATCATCGGGTTGATAGTTGGCCAGGAAGCCTGGCCATAAGCCTGACAAACGGCAAACTGCACGAAGAATAGAAGAAAAGCGACATGTTTATTCATTGACCGACATCTCATAATTGGAAATGCAAAGATACATAACTTTTTTAAAGGATGCCGCTTGTATGTCATATTTTTTGTGTAAGTTTGCACAATAAATTAAAACGGATTCTATAAAAATGAAAATATCCTTGCGATATGCACTTATAGTGCTCACGTCGTTGTTTTGTGTTCAAAGCTTCGCACAGAACCAAAATTGGCGAGAAAGGTATCAAGTCAAGAAGAAAGACACCCTTTATGGCATAGCCAAGAAATACAACATCTCCGTGGATGCCCTCATAGATGCTAACCCTGAGATGAAGGTGGATGGGTTCGAGCTCAAGAAAGATAGTTATGTTTACATTCCTTATGCCAGTGCCAGCACGTCAAACCAAGTTGCTGGCACGCCAACACGCACGCCTGTACAAACGGCCAAGCATCAGTTTTCTGGCAAGAGCGTGAGAATTGGCGTGATGCTTCCCATCCACAATGTAGATGGCGACGGCAGACGCATGACAGAATTTTATCGCGGAATGCTCATGGCATGCGACTCTCTCCGCGCGGAGGGCATGAATATCGACATCCACGCTTGGAACGTGAACATTGACGCGGACATTACAAACTTCACCAAACAACCTGGAGCGGCAAAATGCAATATCATTTTTGGTCCGCTCTATAGCAAACAAGTTCATGCGCTCGCTGAATTCTGCAAGGCACGCGACATACAAATGGTAATTCCCTTTTCCATCACTGGTGACGACGTGTCCATGTACAGGCAAATTTTCCAAGTGTACCAGACCAACGACAGGCAAACAAACAACAGCATAGAGACATTCTTGAAACTTTTCCCAGATTGTCACCCTGTATTCATAGACTGCAACGACAAGACTTCCTCCAAAGGTAATTTCACATTTGGACTGCGCACTCGCCTTGAAAGCCACAACATAGGCTATGGCATAACAAACATTGGCAGCTCTGATGACGTTTTCGCCAAACAGTTCAGCAATTCACATCAAAATGTCGTGATACTTAACACTGGCCGATCACCAGAGCTGACATTAGCGCTCAACAAGCTTGCCATATTGAAAGCACAAAGACCTGAACTGAAAATCAAGCTTTACGGTTATACGGAGTGGATGATGTATCTTGGCATCGACGAGGCAAAGTTTCATGAATTTGACACCTATATACCTTCCACGTTCTATTACAATCCGGCCTGCCCACGAACGCAATCGCTCATGCGAGCATATCGCCAGTGGTTTAAGGAAGACATGCAAAACGCTTTGCCACGATTCGCGTTGACAGGCTACGATTACACACAGTTCTTCCTTCGCGGATTCGCCAAATATGGCAAAGCCTTCAAAGGTTCCAAGAGCCAAAATTCATGGACTCCCGTGCAGACAACATTACGATTCAAACAAGTAGGGACGGCAGGCATGCAAAACGATTTCTTCCAGCTCATCCATTTCATGCCAAACGGTAATGTAGAAGCCATTTCATATTGATTATTATGAGATTACCATTCAAAATATTGTTAGCCGCAATTTTCTTTCCGTTGTTTGCCCACGCACAGATAGGCGAACACCGCAACACTCTCTCCATTGGTGGAAATGCTGGATATAACATGACGAGCATACGCTTTACCCCAAAAGTGCCGCAAAGCATGAAAGGAGGCATGAACATTGGCCTTACGGCTCGATACACGGTGGAGAAATACTTTGCAACAATAGCTTCAATTCAAGCTGAAGTAAACTTCAGCCAACTTGGTTGGAAAGAAGACATACGTGACATGAACAACAACCCCGTGATAAACTCAGTAACGAAGCAAGCCGAGGAATATGAACGCACTATCAACTATGTGCAAATTCCGCTCTTCGCACACCTTGCCTGGGGAAAGGAAAATAAGGGATTCAACTTTTTCCTCAATGCCGGCCCTCAGTTGGGCATATACATGAGCGAAAGCACCAAGTCTAATTTTGATTGGGAAAGTCGCAACATGGATGACCGCTCCAATAAGGTGGTGGCGCAAGACACCATGAGCGTAGAAAACAAGATTGACTATGGAATAGCCGCAGGCCTCGGAGCGGAATGGTCTACAAGAAAACTTGGAAGGTTCACTCTTGAGGCACGTTATTATTATGGCCTCGGCAACATATATGGTGACTCCAAGCGTGACTATTTCGGTTCTAGCAATTATGGCACGATAACCATAAAACTTGGATGGCTTGTCGACATAATGAGATAAACCCCCTATACCCATATTGCATTTTATATAAACCATAAACTGATTTTTATATGTTTGAAAACCAACCAAAAGGACTTTATGCGCTTGCCCTTGCAAATACAGGTGAGCGCTTCGGCTATTACACCATGCTTGCCATATTCGTTCTTTTCCTTCAATCCAATTTTGGATGGGGAGAGGGATTGGCAGGAACCGTCTACGCCACATTCTTGATGCTTGTTTATTTCCTGCCTATTGTCGGTGGTGCAGTAGCAGACAAGATTGGATATGGACGCTGTGTAACCTTCGGCATTATCGTGATGTTCATAGGATATCTGTTGCTTGCCGTCCCAGCCGGCGCAGGGGCTGCCGCAATAGTCATCATGTCGCTTGCATTGATACTCATTAGCATGGGAACGTCGTTGTTTAAAGGCAACTTGCAAGTAATGGTAGGCAAGCTCTACGATGCCCCGGAATATGCCAATCAGCGCGACGCAGGATTCTCTATTTTCTATATGGCTATCAACATTGGAGCACTCTTCGCACCTACTGCCGCCACAAAGCTTCACGCTTGGGCAATGACCGCCCTGCACGCGTCGGAAGCATCGGCATACCACTATGCCTTTGGTGTGGCATGCTTGTCGCTTGTCGTCTCCATAGCCATTTATTATGGTTTCAGGTGGACTTTCGCACAAGTTGATAACACTGCCAATAAGACAAAGAAGGCCAATAACGACGAGGCTGTCGAGGCTCACGTGGAGACGCCAGAGGAAAAGGCCGACACACACAGCCGTCTTGTAGCCTTGTTCCTCGTTTTCGCAGTAGTCATTTTCTTCTGGATGGCATTCCACCAAAACGGTTTGACTCTTACCTATTTCGCACGCGACTTTACGCAGACAACCGCAACGGGGCTCACAGGCATGTTGTTTGACGTGACCAATCTGCTTGGTGTCATCGTATTGGTTTATGCCCTTTTCGCGATTTTCCAAAGCAAGACCGCAAAAGGGCAAATCATCGCAGGTATCGTCATTCTCGCATGTGCAGCCTTTCTTGGATTCAAGTTCTTTGAGACAGCAGGCCTGACCGTAAATGTCGACGTGCCACTCTATCAGCAGTTCAACCCTTGCTTCGTAGTCATGCTCACCCCTGTCAGCATGGCTCTCTTCGGCTGGCTTGCATCAAGAAAAAAAGAGCCGTCTGCCCCACGCAAGATTGGACTTGGCATGTTGGTCGCTGGCATAGGATATGTCATAATGATAGCAGCATCAATAGGCTTAAGCTACCATGCCTCTTACGCTGCCGATGACCCACAGCGTGTTAGCCCATTGTGGCTTGTAAGCACTTATCTTGTGCTCACCTTTGCAGAGTTGCTCCTATCACCTATGGGCATCAGTTTTGTCAGCAAGGTGGCTCCTCAGAAATACCAAGGCGTGATGATGGGCTGCTGGTTTGGTGCTACTGCAATAGGCAATTTCCTCGTACAAATTCCAGCCTATCTTTGGAACAATGTGCCACTCACAGCCGTTTGGGGAGTACTTGTAGCATTGTGTCTCGCAAGCTTTGTCTTTATATTCTCTGTTATGAAGAAGCTTGAAAAAGTAGCTTAGCAACGACACGACATACGAAATGAGGATTATCATTTTATTATTAATAACATTCTCATCATTGTCAGCCAATTCACAGAGCCGCATATGCGACTCTGTGAATTTGAAAGACGGGACTCGCCACTTCGTGATGTATCTGCCAGCGAGCATCAAGAGAAACGCTCCTTTGCTCTTTGTGACCCACGGTTATGGCAGTCGCCCCAATTGGCCAAAATCGCTCTCAAAAGCCGCTGACAAATACGGATTCGCGATATGCGCACCACAGGGCTACAAGGCACCAAACGGACGCCCTGGATGGAATGTTGGCTATCCAGCACAAAAAGGTTGGAAACAAAACGATGCAAAATCTCTATGCAAACTTGCGCATATCGTGCAAAGGCGCTACCACCTAAGCAGGAAAAACACATTCTTCACGGGCATGTCAAATGGCGGTGACATCAGCTATCTTCTCGCCTATACTAACCAAAAAACTTTTCGCGCATTCTTCTCCGTGGCAGGTCTGACGCTCTCCTGGATACCAGATATGCTGAAAATGAAAAGACCCGTACCATTCGCTGAAGTTCACGGCACTGCTGATCATACGTCAGAATGGGCAGGCGACCCTCACAACAAAGGTGGATGGGGAGCCTATCTAAGCGTTGAAAACGCTATCAACCGAATCGTAAAGGTCAACAGATGCTCTTCAAAGGATTCTATAGAAATGAGTAGCCTTCTTGGAGGCAAAGGGCATAAAATCATTAAGTACAGATACCATGGCGGAAGGCAAGGCACGGAAGTGTGGCTATATCGTGTCATTGGCGCACCACACTGTTGGCACGACAAGGACTTGGATATCGGAGAAGAAGAATGGAAATTCTTCAGCAAATACCTCCGTAAATAAAAATAATACTGAATAACAAAAGGCAAGTTATTTATGAGTAAATAAACTTGCCTTTTCATTTTAGCCAAACTGAAACACCCAAGCCAAAAAAGTTAGAAAAAACACGAATAAAAGATGTGGATTTAACCATTTTATTCGTAACTTTGCACCTATAAGAAATTTATTTAAACATTTCCAGCTCTTTGGAAATGTACTCTTATTCTAAAATCAATATTTTATACATTATATATGTACAAGAAAGAAGAATTATCCGCTATGGGTAAGGAAGAGCTTGCCGATATTGCCAAAAAACTTGAGCTATCTCCGGAAACTTACGAAACAAACGAGGACTTAGCTTATGCGATACTTGATAGACAAGCAGTGATTGGAAGCAAGAAAAAAATGACCAACGACAGCAAACAACAAGCCGACAACGCTTCTTCACAAGATAAAAGCCAAATACAAAATACATTATTTGATAATGTCACTGATACCCAACAGGTTCTTAAAGAACTTGAGGCAGCATTGAATAGTCAGCCCAAACATCGTGGGCCCAAGACTAAAGTTGAGCGAGAATTGATTGCCAAAATTGCGGAAGTGAAAAAAATGATAGCTACAGAAACAACAAACGCAGGACCGTTGAATAAGCAGGAAACCGCTTCCACTATGCCTGTTCCTGTAATCCACAAGGACATTTTACCTGCTGTAGTGCCGACAAATAATGACAATAAAGAAAGTTCCGCCAATATAATCGCGGATTTTCAAGCAAAGGCCGCCGCACAAAGCGAGGATGCCAAAAATGAGGAAGAAAGCTCTGTCAACACACAAAAAAACAGTCCTGAAGACAACAATACTGATGCGATATGGGATGGTGACCCCGGAGATGGTACAGACTTCATTACCGTTGTTGACATACCTGTAGAAGACCAAGGCATTACGCCAAACTATGACATGTTTGACCATCCCACCACCGGCTCTTCTTTTATCCAACAACCTGCTGTGGAAATAGATAATCTGCAGAAAGACAATAACATCGACACTTCCGAGCCTTTCGATTTCAACGACATAATCTCCGCCAACGGTGTACTTGAAGTAATGGCTGATGGCTACGGTTTCTTGCGCTCGAGCGATTACAATTACCTTTCATCACCAGATGACGTATATGTTCCTAACAATCAAATAAGACGTTATGGCTTGAAAACAGGAGATGTAATCGAAGCACGCGTACGTCCGCCTCATGATGGGGAAAAATATTTCCCAATGACAAATATTATTTCCATCAACGGTCGCAGCCCTGAAGAAGTGAGGGATCGTGTGCCATTTGAAAACCTCACTCCCCTGTTTCCAGACAGCAAGTTTGACCTTACAGGTGACCCTGCCACAACAAATCTTTCCACACGAATCGTTGACCTTTTTGCTCCAATAGGCAAAGGACAGCGTGCACTCATAGTGGCTCAACCTAAAACAGGTAAGACCATATTGATGAAAAACATAGCAAACGCAATAGCCGCCAACCATCCAGAGGCCTATCTCATGATGCTTCTCATTGATGAACGTCCAGAGGAGGTTACCGACATGGCTCGCACCGTCAACGCAGAGGTAATAGCGTCAACCTTTGACGAGCCTGCCGAACGCCACGTAAAGATAGCTGGCATAGTGCTTGAAAAGGCAAAACGAATGGTGGAATGCGGACATGATGTCGTTATCTTCCTCGACTCAATAACACGTTTGGCAAGAGCTTACAACACCGTATCCCCAGCCTCAGGCAAGGTACTTACCGGTGGTGTCGACGCTAATGCTTTGCAAAAGCCTAAACGGTTCTTTGGAGCCGCGAGAAATATCGAAGGCGGTGGGTCACTAACCATAATTGCCACGGCTCTAATAGACACTGGCTCGAAAATGGATGAGGTGATCTTCGAGGAATTCAAGGGTACGGGTAACATGGAGTTGCAACTTGACCGCAGCCTATCAAACAAGCGCATTTTCCCATCTGTCAACCTTGTGGCATCGAGCACGCGACGCGACGATCTACTTTTGGATAAGACAACTCTTGACAGAATGTGGATTCTACGTAAGTATATTGCGGAAATGACACCATTGGAAGCCATGAACACCATCCATGACCGCATGGCTCACACCCGCAACAACGTTGAATTCCTTGCCTCAATGAATGGCTAACCAACTCCTGACATAATCAATCGATCAATTGACGAAATATCATAACGATCAAGCAAAGACGCATCTTCCTTAAACTTATCCGAAAGGATATTCTCTTGGAGATGCGTTTTTGCCTTTTTAGCCTCCTCTTTCTTAATCGACACAAAGTAGACAAAATGTTTAGCCGCGATTTTTCCTTGTCCCATAAACCAATAGCAATAACCTGCATTGAGATGGTCAACGGCCACGTCATTGCCTGAAGCGAGAATGGCCTCGTATAGCCTTGAAGCTTTTTCTGCTTGCTTCATGCACAGAAGTCCCCATGCCAACACTCGCCTTACGTCGATATTTTCTTGGTCGTTGTAATAAAGCTCATAGAGTATATTAACCGCTTTGCCTTCTTTTCCATCATTGATTAGTGCTATCGCTTCGTTCATTTTATACTGATGCTTATCAGGAAAGACTTCAGCCAAGAGATGATAGAGTGCTGCGGCCTTGGCATAATGGGCACAATGAAAACTTGCCAATGCATAACCTTTCAACGACTTGTCTCCTCGTTCCTCAATTTCGAATGCCTTGGCAAAAAACTTTTCAGCCATATGGTAATCACCACTTTTTAAGGCTATCTGAGCAGCTAAAAGATTATCATCCAGATGATTCTCATCAAAATAATTGTCAAGCATTGTCTTAGCTGCTGCATACCTTTTCCTTTTCAAAAGAAACCCAACGACTTTAACAGCACCATCATGCATCTCACCATGAAAAGCCGGATTATTGAGAAACATTCGGTTACTGTCGTCGGAATCAAAGGGATTGTTAAAAGCCTTACTGCTATCATTTATGCGAAAAAACCTGTACAGGTCTTGAAGGTATTGCCTACGATAAAACGCTGAAGTATTCAAGACCGAATCCATGCCAGGCACAACCATGCTCGCATTATTGCCTAACATTTCCTTGATATTATCTGGCAGTTGGGGGAATACTGATGACATAGCCAAAGCGAAACTGTACTTATCAGAATCACAAAAAGGCATTGTTGACAGCAAGTTGGACATAAACTTAGTATCCCTTATCTCTTGTGGCAAATGTCTGAGCCCAGGGTGTTGCATATAAAAAGGTGTGAACCAATTGGACAAGGTAAAGAAGAAACCAAATCGCTTCATCTTGGAGAATCCGCCAAAATAGATGTCCGCGCCACGCTTCTGCATTTCGGCCATTTTTCGCATGCTCTGTTCCAATTCCTCGATTTTCTTGTCACTGCTATCAGCATGAAGAATATCATCCATCGGGTTGTCTTCCTTCTCACGTATGCCAAACCTCGTTACCTCCAGATTTTGGTTCTTGATTATATTTGGCATTACGTCCCTCTCTATAGTTTGAGTGTCTTGTTCTGCAGACATACAGAAAACAACTTGCATTTGCAACTCTACCAATTCTTCTCGGAAATTCCCATCCTTCATCAAGAGTTTCACGTGCTCATTTATATCAGGGAACAAGCTGAAGTCTCCATTGTCAAGTGCAAATACCCAGCCAATGAGTGCCCTTTGCCTCAATCTATCATCTGAGGCTTCCCTGTAAACCCTTAAAAGCAGCAATACCTTTACAGGGTCAGGCGACAAAAGTGATGACATCATGACTGCCGCACACAAGGAAAGAGCATCAGTTGTCTCTATTATAGGAGAAAGTATGAGATTAGCAACGTCAATGGCATGCTCGTTGCTCCACTGTCCTGAGCATAATATTTGATTGAAAGCATTGGACATTATATTATATCGACGTTCATAAAGGGCATTCCGTCTTTCGACAACATTTCCTTCAGGTTCGAGGGTCAACATGGCAAGGTCAGACACAAACAACTCAAGATTATTTCTCAAGCTGTCCAAGTCACAATTGATGACCTCACGAGGCACAAATGAACTTATCACTGGATCAAACTGTTTACGCACGTGCAACTCTACGTCAGATAGTCTCCTATAAAGACGCAGATTTAGTTTACGATATAACTCAGCACGCGAGTTGTCCTGAAAGCCACGAAGCATATAGTCGCTCATCAACCGATAGCTATCGATAATACTCCCAAGCTCATCGTCTAACGGAAAAGAGTAATCAGCCATAACCATTCTTGCCTTACGCAATACGTAACCAAGAGGCAATTTGTTTGACAATTGTTTCTTTAGCGACCCTATACTCGTAATAAAGTCTTTCCAATTGGTATCGTCAAGTCTTGTCATATATTTGTCAATATCTTCTCGCAATGTTTATGTCCTGTTCCCTTGGCTGTTTCACATGACTGAAACGCAACTTAGGCAATGCTTTAATGGTTTTAGCATCAGCATTGGTGTATTTACTGATGATTGTAGCATAGTGTTGCAATCCATAATGATTTATTGAGTCCACAGCCATGTTATATACCCTTATGAAGGAGTCAAGCTGTTTTTTCCGTCTTTTATCCCTTAATGCCGCTTCCCTGAATGCTATTACACCAAAACTGACATTTTTATCACGACTGTCCATAAGCATTGGATTGTTATACAATCGCGCTGTCGTTGCCTGAGGTTCTGTAAACAACGCCGCATCCATTTCGTTGTTGATAATCATCTTTATACGAATACGAGGATCATTTATTTGAACCTTAAAAACATCAAACTTGGGTTTAGCACTATCTATCGCATAGTCAGCAAGATAATCTGTCACAGAGAATCTTGTCATCGCAATCATCTTGTCTGACAATTGATTAAGTTCCTTAATACGGGAAATACGGTTTGTGTAGAGTTGCCAATAAGCGTCTGTAGCCGTCACATACCTCAACATTACACCCAACTTCTTCAATCGCTCCGTTCGTATAAGGTCACTGACTACACCTTCAACATATTTGCCCTTAATCAAGGTATCGCAATCAATCTGTGCGCTTCTTTGCTTTAAACGCACGTCCACACCACTCCTTTTGAAGAGACTATCTTCCACTCCAATGAAAAGAGGTAAACAATCAAGAGTTGGCACTGTAGCAACTTTCAACGCAAGACTGTCCTCACGCAACAATTCCTTTCGTGAGTTTTTCTCATCCTGTTTTATTTCCTTATATCCCTTGCTGCAAGAACTCAACGTACCAGATAGCAACAGGAGACCCAATATGGAAACAAATGCCACTCTGTTCTTGGAGTATTCTATAATTCTAATCTTCCTCATATACCGTAGTGTCGTTGATGCCTGCCTCGCGTAGGGCTTCCCTACGTTCTCTGCAAGTGCCACATTTCCCACAATGCTTCTCACCACCCTTATAACAACTCCAAGTCTCACTGTAATCTATGCCAAGGGACTTGCCATGTCTTGCGATGTCTGCCTTTGTGATGTTGGTATAAGGAGCCAGAATTTCAACATTCTCATAAGTTCCAGCCTTTGCGGCCGCTGACATGTTGTTCACAAACTCAGGACGACAATCTGGATAAATGGCATGATCACCACCATGATTGGCCATCATAACGTACCTTAAATGGTTAGACTCCGCAAGTCCAACGGCAATCGAGAGCATTATGCCATTGCGGAAAGGCACTACGGTAGACTTCATGTTATCATCATCATAGTTTCCCTCTGGGATTGCCTCAGCGCCTTCCAATAGACTCGACTTGAAATACTTAGACATAAAACCAAGGTCGATGGTTATATGTGGGATTCCCAAGCGCTTGCAATGCATCTCCGCAAATGGAATCTCACGCTGGTTGTGATTGCTCCCATAGTTGAATGAGACACCCATGGATATGCGTTCCTTATATTCGTAAAGCATAGTGATGGAATCCATTCCACCACTGACTATAATTATACTGTCTTTCATACGTAAATTATTATTTTCTCAACTAAACAAAGCCCTAAGTGCTTCTTCCACTTTCCTGACAGGATGAAGCTGTATGGCATACTTCTTTGTGTTTATGCCTTTCATGTTATAAGAAGGCAATATAATGTGATTAAAACCAAGTTTCTCAGCTTCTGCTATGCGCTGTTCTACACGACTCACAGGCCTGACCTCACCGCTAAGTCCAACTTCTCCACACATGCACCAACCATTCTCGATAGGCGTGTCAACATTACTCGACAACACGGCAGCTATCACACTAAGATCCATGGCCATGTCCGTGACCCTCATTCCGCCAGCAATGTTCAGAAATACGTCTTTTTGCATAAGCTTGAAACCTACGCGTTTCTCCAATACTGCCAAAAGCATATTCAATCTGCGCTGATCGAATCCTGTTGCAGAACGTTGAGGCGTACCATAAGCAGCTGTTGACACAAGAGCTTGCGTCTCAACAAGAAAAGGCCTAAGACCCTCTATGGCAGAACTGATGGCCACTCCGGAAAGTCCATCATGATCTTCTGTCAACAAAAGCTCTGAAGGATTGGAAACCGAACGCAAGCCATTTTGCCGCATTTCATAAATACCAAGTTCCGATGTACTACCAAATCGGTTCTTGATGCTTCTCAATATTCTGTATACATAATGCTGGTCACCCTCAAACTGTATCACGGTGTCAACGATGTGCTCCAGAATTTTAGGGCCAGCCAATGTTCCTTCCTTATTTATATGACCAATAAGAAGCACAGGCACGCCACTACTCTTGGCGAACCTTAGCAATGAAGCTGCGCATTCCCTGACTTGCGAGATACTTCCGGGTGAAGAGTCCACTTGCTCCGTGGATATGGTCTGGATTGAGTCTATCACGACAAGACTTGGATGCAATTGCTGAATGCACGCATAAATTTTCTCTAAAGATGTCTCACATAGGATAAATACATTATTTATTTCATTAGCAGAGTCATCTATACCCTCCTTGTCTGTATCGTCAGCCGACAATCCTTTTCTCAATCGCTCAGCCCTCATTTTGATTTGGTGAGCACTTTCCTCTCCGCTGACATACAAGATAGGCATGCCATGCAAACCGAGAAGAGTCTGCAAGGTAAGTGTTGACTTACCAATACCCGGTTCACCGCCAAGCAACACAATACTCCCCGGAACAAGCCCACCTCCCAATACACGGTTAAGTTCTGGGTCTTTAGTGTCTATTCTTGGTGCGTCTTGCAAAGGAATTTCCTTAAGTCGCAAAGGCTTGTTTTCGTCACGACCCACATCAGGTTTTCCCACGCCTTTACGAAACGACGCCGCAGTATTCTTGGCATTCAAGGATCCATAGTTGGCATCAACCTTGATTTCCTTGAAACTATCCCACTCGCCACATGAAGGACAACGTCCAAGCCATTTTGCCGATTCATATCCGCAGTTGCTGCAGACATACATGGTCTTGTCTTTTGGCATAGATACCAAATTAATTATAATCTTTATTTGTAAATGTTTTGTCTATCAATACCTCACCTGTCCTACACGACTTCATCACATAATGGAAATTATAGCCAGCTTGCTTGTATTCCTTCATGCTTGTATTGTCCCGTAAGCTACCCAATATGGTTGAGATAATTTGCTTTTTATTTGTTTCAATGATACCAGCATCATCCAACTTACCTGACAAGGAATAGTAATAAGCGAAAGTATGTGTTTCACGAGAAAAAGTCACACTATCTGTTCGTTGGCAGTTTTCGATTGGAGTAGGACAATAACGCTCCGTATATTCCTCTGCAGTCTTCGCCGCAAGGTCTTCCAATGTAGTACGGTGACATCCAGAAAATAAAAGCACCGCAAATGCAAGAAACAACAACTTGTACTTCATCGTATATATTCCGTCTTCTTTATTTTGAATTCTTTTTAGCGCAAAGTTAAGAAAAATATGTAATTATAGATAATCATTATCCCATCTTTTTCGTAACTTTGCGACAAAGATTATTATTTTCGAATGGAAAACATCCGCAATTTTTGCATTATAGCTCATATTGATCACGGAAAGTCAACATTGGCTGACAGAATGCTCGAATACACCAAGACCATCAAGATTACTGAGAATCAGATGCTTGACAACATGGATCTTGAGCGTGAGCGTGGCATAACCATCAAGAGTCACGCCATACAGATGGAATATGAGTTAGACGGACAGAAATATATTCTCAACTTAATTGATACTCCGGGACACGTTGACTTCAGCTATGAGGTATCCAGGAGCATTGCTGCCTGCGAGGGCGCATTGTTAGTCGTAGACGCCACCCAAGGCGTACAAGCCCAGACCATATCCAACCTGTATATGGCCATTGACCACGACTTGGAAATAATACCCGTCATTAACAAGATAGACATGCCCAACGCAATGCCAGATGAGGTTGAGGACGAAATAGTAGACCTTATCGGCTGTGACCATGAAAGCATAATAAGGGCAAGCGGCAAGACCGGCGAAGGCGTTCCTGACATTCTGAAAGCTGTTGTTGAGCGCATTCCATCACCCAAGGGCGATCCAAAGAAACCGTTGCAAATGCTTATCTTCGACTCCATTTTCAACTCTTTTCGTGGTATCATAGTCCTTGGAAAGGTTGTCAACGGTGTAGTTCACCAAGGCGACAAGGTGAAGTTCGTACAAACTGACATGGAATATACAGCTGATGAGGTTGGAGTATTAAAAATGGACATGGAACCTCGCAAAGTGTTATCCACGGGCGAAGTAGGATATATCATATCAGGCATCAAAACTGCCACAGAGGTTAAGGTTGGAGATACCATAACCCACGTAGACAATGCTTGCGAAAAGGCCATAGATGGATTCCAAGAGGTCAGGCCAATGGTATTCGCAGGTGTTTACCCCATTGACCCAACTGAATATGAGAATCTTCGCAGTTCTCTTGAGAAGTTACAACTCAACGACGCGAGCCTTACTTTCATGCCTGAGTCTTCACAGGCTTTAGGCTTTGGCTTCAGATGCGGCTTTCTTGGTCTTCTCCACATGGAGATTATCCAGGAGCGTTTAGACCGCGAGTTCAACATGGAAGTCATAACCACCGTGCCAAACGTATCGTATAAAGTATACACAAAGCAAGGTGAAGAATTGGAGGTACACAATCCGAGTGGACTTCCTGACCCCACAGAGATTGACCATATTGATGAGCCTTACATCAAGGCAAGCATCATAACATCGAGCGATTACATTGGCCCTATTATCAGACTTTGCCTTGACAAACGTGGAGAACTTATTGACCAACAATACATTTCCGGTAACCGAGTTGAGTTGCATTTTTTGCTTCCTCTTGGCGAGATTGTCATCGATTTCTACGACAAGCTAAAGTCCATCTCCAAAGGTTACGCGTCTTTCGATTACCATATCGACAGCTACCGTCCGTCAAAGCTCGTAAAACTTGACATATTGCTCAATGGCGAGCCAGTTGACGCACTGTCCACGCTAACACACCAGGACAATGCCGTCACTATGGGTCGTAACATGTGCGGCAAGCTAAAAGAACTGATTCCACGCCAGCAATACGACATAGCAATTCAAGCCGCCATAGGTGCGAAAATAGTAGCACGAGAGACTGTCAAGCAAGTAAGGAAGGATGTGCTTGCCAAATGCTACGGCGGCGACGTAAGCCGGAAAAGGAAACTTCTTGAGAAGCAGAAAAAAGGTAAAAAACGCATGAAGCAAATAGGCAATGTGCAGGTTCCTCAAAAAGCTTTCCTTGCCGTGTTGAAACTTGACTAAGATTGAAAGCACAATTTATACAGCCTAAATAGTACAAAGATGAAAGAACTTCAGAACACTACCCGTGACATAGCCCGCGAGCTTGCGAGAAAGTACAGCACTATGACCCACGAAGAGCTCGACACGCTTGAAAGCATTCTTGTGCCCAAGAGATATTCAAAGGGTGAGATGATTTTAAAAGAAGGTGAAGTCTGTGAGAACATTTGTTACATAGACAAAGGATTAGTTAGGCAGTTTTATTTCAAGAATGACAAAGAACTGACAGAACACATTGGATCTGATGGTGAAATATTCATGTGCATCGAGAGTCTTTTCAAGGAAGAACCCACCCGTCTGCAAGTTGAGGCTTTGGAACCTTCTTCCATCTATCTAATACCCAAACACAAACTTGAGCAAGTGGCATTACACAATGTCAACATACAGATAATGTACAGGAAGATTTTAGAGGAAAGCCTCATCATATCGCAAGTACACGCAGATTTGCTAAGGTTTGAGACTGCGCAGAATCGGTATTTACGCCTTTGCAAAATGAAACCAGAAGTCGTGCTTCGTGCCCCTCTGGTCTATATCGCAAGCTATCTGCAAATGACGCCAGAGACATTGAGCCGCGTAAGGGCAGCGTCAATCTAACATTTTTATTGTCGTGCAAAAAACACACGAACACAATCCACACAAAAATACGATAAGGGCGACTTTGAAATAAAGTCGCCCTTGTCATATTTTTATAGCATGTCATTTTTTGAATTATGTCAGCACTCAATACCTCACGCATTGTCAAGCACCATGGAACATATAGTTTTTCATGGTGTCCTCAGTAAGACGTGTAAAGAGCTCAAGAGTGAGCTTTTCGGCAACGTCAAGCGCATGGTTGAGCATGGCATCGCTGAAATTCTGAAGCATATCTTGCGCCTCCATTGGGCACTCCTTATAAATGGCAAGATACTTAGCCTCAAACTCTTTTTGTCGTTGATCGTTCTCAGCCTCCAGTTTGGCGTAAGTTTCCTTCACCAGTGAAGCATAAGCGTTGTAATTTGTCATCGCCAACGTCATAACCTTGCGGAATTTCCAGTAAGCGGAATCATTGGAGCAATGGTTGTCACCAATCTGATAAGCTTTAGGAAAACTCTTTACACCCTGGTAAATAGGCAAGAACACTCCAAGGTCTGCCATTCCGTTGGCTACATAAGTTATGTGGCCTATGGCATCAGGGAGCCAAGGTCGTACTTGAAGCAGGTGTGTCTGCGTCGTTCTGAAGATTGAAACTGGGCGCCAGGGTTCATGGCCATTGTTGTGAAGATATGGGTCGTGTTCCGTGCCGTCATAGTGAAAACGGAACGCTTTACGCAATTCCCGTATGCCTATGTGTCCACTATCTGGTTTTGCATATACAGGGAAATTGTTGACATTCACATCCTGCACCATTGATGGCGTAAAAAGCTGCTGCAATCCCCATACACGTGTATAGTTGTATGTGTGGTCGGCTATATCGTCTTTTGAGTAAGCCTTGTGGAAATCGAATTTACCTTCCGCAGGATTCCACAATCCGTTTTCTTCGGCAAAAGAAAGCAATTTTTTGTCAGCAAGGAAGTTATCATTGTCGTTAGGGTCATAATCGCGGAAGCGACTTTGGTTACCCGTGACAAAATACTTGTCGTTTGGAATACGGCATGCGAGCCAGTGATGTCCACAAGCATTCTCAAGATACCAAGTCTCCCTGTTGTCTATGAAACCAATGCCGAATCCCTCTGCTGAGCCATACTTTTCTATCATGGCACCGAGCCTTTCCACGCCTTCACGTGCCGTATGGATATATGGCAACACCGTGTTGTAGGTGCAGTTTTCCGCCAATCCATCCTCTACATAAGGGTCATGGCTCAACGCTTCCGGGCTGCTGAATATGGTTTCCGTGGAGCTTTCACCCACTCCCGCGGTATTGAAACCAGCACTACCCCATTCATGATGATACTGGTAGTCAGGCAGTGCGGTATACCCTAAACGCTTCTTAGGCAGTGGGCACCTAAAGGCACTGTCATTGGCAACAAACTCTTCAGGTCCGTTGTCGGTTTCTTCAAAGACAAGCCAGTTTTTGCAACGCATCGCGTCGAAATCCTCACTTCGCGCATATATGCGTGAACCGTCACCTGTCAGTTCACCACCAACAACAATGGTGGTGCACTCTGACCAACTGCTTTTCCTTTGCTTTTCCATGATAAAAGATATTAAGACTTTTGGCTATTTCTTGCCAATGTTCATAATCCAACGAAGTGGGTGTTTTATGAATCCTTTGAGTCCACGCTCATTAAGATTGGGCTGCACCACGCCTTTCTTGGCTTTTTTATTACCGTCAACAGCTTGGCTTGTTTGTCCTTTCTGCTTGGCATGGGATGTTTGAGACTGCTGACCGCGCTGCTTGTCGGCATATTTATGACGACCACGCTGCCTCTGCGCCTCACCTTCTGGCCTCGCCTGCTGTTGAGCGTGTTGACGTTCTTGCTTCTGTCCCTTGCCGCGCTGCCTTTTGTCTTGTTTCGGCTGACTTTGTTGTTGTCCCTGCGGCTGACCTTGTTGCTTTCCTTGCTGTTCTTGCTGTTCTTGTTGCTGTGGCTGCTGATTAGTACGCTTAGGCTTTTGCCTCTGCCTGTCATCAGATTTTCTGTTGTCGGCTTTGTCCTTCCGTCCAGACCGCTGCTTAGCGTCCTTGTGGGCGTTGTTGTCACGGTCTTTTCTCCTGCGACTCTTGGCAGAAGTCTTGCCAGGACGACGCGAAGTGGTATATTCTGGGCCTTCTCCGCAACCTTCTGGCAACGCATTCTTTTGTATGTCCTGCCCAAGGAATTTCTCAATCTGGTGAAAAGCATACATGTCGTCCTCATTGACAAACGTGATACCAACGCCATCCCTGTCGGCACGCGCCGTACGTCCAATGCGATGAACATAGTCCTCGGCATCATGTGGGACATCAAAGTTGATGACCATGGCTATATCGTCAATGTCTATTCCGCGAGCCACAATATCCGTAGCCACAAGCACGTCTATCTGCCCACTTTTGAACTTGAACATTATGTCATCCCTCTCGGCTTGCTCAAGGTCGGAGTGCATTGCCCCACTGTTGATTTTCATCTTGAGGAGTGCCTGGTTAATCTGTTTCACTTTCATCTTGCTGCCCGAGAAGATGATTACGCGCTTCAGGTCACCGGCCTTGAAGATGTCTTGTATGATTTGCAACTTTTGGGTCTCATAGCAGATATAGGCCACCTGCTTGATTTTCTCAGCTGGCTTGCTTACGGCAAGTTTCACCTCTACCGGATTCTTCAACAAGCTCTGCGCCAATTTCTCTATGTCTTTCGGCATCGTGGCTGAAAACATTATAGTCTGGCAATTTTTCGGGAGCTTGGAGGCTATCTTCATTATGTCATCGGAGAAACCCATGTCGAGCATACGGTCAGCCTCGTCGAGCACGAAGAAGCTCACTTTAGACAAGTCGATGTTTCCCATTGAGATGTGCGAGATCAAACGTCCTGGAGTGGCAATGATAACATCGGCACCAAGACGCATGCTCTTCATCTCTTGATCGTAACGATTGCCGTCATTACCTCCGTATACGGCCACACTCGACACGTCGGGCAAATAATAAGAGAATCCTTGCATCGCCTGGTCTATTTGCTGTGCAAGCTCACGCGTTGGAGACATCACTATGCAGTTGACAGCATCCTTGGGATAATTGCCACTGTCGAGCCTTGAGAGTATGGGCAACAGATAGGCAGCGGTCTTTCCTGTACCAGTCTGTGCCACTCCCAAGACATCGTGGCCTTCCAAAATAGGCGGTATACACTTTTCCTGCACAGGAGTGCATTCGTCGAAACGCATGTCGTAGAGAGCGTCAAGAACGTTGTCGGTGAGATCTAATTCTTCAAATTTCATTGTTTTCTTTTCTTTAAATTACGACCGCGAAAGCAGCATGGGATGGTTTGTGGGGGTGGTGATTATTAGTTAGGTGCCTTTCGATAACAGACAAATGCTATTATTGCAAACACGATGTTAGGCAACCATGCGGCCAACAACGGTGGGAAACCAGCGTTGATAGCAAACGTGGCGGAAATGGTCTGGAACATGATATACCCAAACGAAAGGGCCAAGCCAATGCCGAGGTAGACACCCATTCCTCCCTTTCGCTTTCTCGCTGAGAGCGAGGCTCCTATTATGGTCAGGATGAACGACGCGAACGATGAGGCTATTCGCTTGTAATACTCCACCTGATATTGCACCACATTTCCAGAGCCGCGGTCGATCTGCTTGGAAATGTAGTCTTTCAGCTCAGGAGACGTGAAAGTTTCCTGTTGACCCTTGGAGTAGACAAGGTCGGTTGGCTCCATCTGAATCAAGGAGTCCTTGCGCGCGCCACTCGTGATGTGCTCTCTCAAACCTTTCAGCTGACGAATCTTCCAGTTGGAAAGCGTCCAATGGTATTTACTGTCAGATATGGTATCGTATTGCACATCAGTCGCGGTCAGGTGAGAAACAAGTTTCTTTTCCTGAAACCTGTCGAGACAGAAACCATAGCCATGCTTCTGGTTGTTGTCGTAGTGCTGGATGTAGGCTATGACTCCTGGTGCTACCTGCAACTGCACGTTCTCAGCCGACGTGTTTTTTTTCTTGTTCTTATACATCGACTCGAAGTTTTGCCTTATCACGGTTCCGTGAGGGATGACGTAAGCCGACAAGTAATAAGACAACGCTGAAAGAAACACACACGAGATCATATAAGGCCTCAACAGGCGCTTGAACGAGATACCCGCCGAAAGCATGGCTATCACCTCAGAGTTGCCGGCCAACTTGGTCGTGAAGAAGATGACGGCGATAAAAACAAACAGGGCACTGAAGAGATTTGCGAAGTAAGGAACGAAATTGGCGTAATAGTCGAACACTATGGCACTCAACGGGGCATGATATTCCGTGAACTTGGCCAAGTTTTCATTGACATCGAAGACGATAGATATGGAGATAATCAAGGCTATCGAAAAGAAATATGTTCCGATAAACTTCTTGATGATATACCAGTCAATCCTCTTGATATAACGGAAGACATTGAGATATTTTAGCACTCGCAGGAAGCCCAGCTTCTTGCCAATCCACTTAAATACCCGCTGAAGCAATCTCGTGTGGTTGGCCGTCCATCTAAAGAAGCGACGCAACCATGTAGCATGCCTCGACACCCATCTTCCAGCCTTGTAAAGTCGGCGATGCTTTCTTATCTTACTGAAACTCTTCATTGTTAGCCTTTCTTCTTATCGCCTCTGCCCCAGCTGGGTCACGACGCTCTTCTTCCATTGTACGAAGTCGCCGGCGATGATGTGTTTTCTCGCGTCGGTGACGAGCCGCAAGTAGAAAGCGAGATTGTGTATGCTCGCTATCTGCATGGCGAGCAGCTCCTGCGCCTTGAAAAGGTGGTGTAGATACGCCTTTGTCGTGACGCGGTCAATCTCGCAACCGTCAGGGTCAACAGGCGAGAAATCCATCTCCCATTTCTTGTTGCGCATGTTCATCGTACCCTCATAGGTGAAGAGCATTGCGTTGCGGCCATTGCGTGTCGGCATCACGCAGTCGAACATATCCACTCCTCGCTCAATGGCCTCAAGAATGTTTTGTGGGGTACCAACGCCCATGAGATAACGCGGCTTGTCCTTGGGCAGAATCTCGTTGACCACCTCTATCATCTCATACATCACCTCCGTTGGCTCACCTACCGCCAATCCTCCGATGGCATTGCCTTCCGCACCCTTGTCCGCCACATACTTGGCAGCCTCTTGTCTAAGGTCCTTGAACGTGCAACCTTGCACTATTGGGAAAAGGGCCTGATGATAACCATAAAGCGGCTCGGTCTCGTTGAAACGCTTTATGCAACGGTCGAGCCAGCGCTGTGTCATGCCGAGGCTCTTCTTAGCATAGGCATAATCGCTCATGCCCGGAGGACACTCGTCGAGAGCCATCATTATGTCTGCGCCAATCACGCGCTCGGTGTCCATGACATTCTCTGGCGTGAAAATGTGCTTGGAGCCATCAATGTGGGAGCGAAACTCGCAACCTTCTTCAGTGAGCTTGCGAATGCCTGACAGGGAGAACACCTGAAAGCCGCCGCTATCGGTGAGGATGGGGCGCTCCCAACCGTTGAAGCCATGGAGGCCACCAGCCTTTCTGAGCACCTCAAGACCTGGTCGCAGGTAGAGGTGATAAGTGTTGCCAAGAATAATCTGCGCTTTAACCTGAGACCGCAACTCACTGAAGTGCACGCCTTTAACCGCGCCTGCAGTACCCACCGGCATGAATATCGGTGTCTCTATCTTGCCATGGTCGGTGGTTATCACGCCCGCACGGGCATCCGAAGCCTTGTCGGTATATTGGAGCTGAAAATCCATATCTGTCTATCGGGACTTGCATACGTCCCTGTGCTTATTTTTTCTTGTTTACTTTTCGTTGTCCTTCTTCTCGTGATTGTCCTCGTCCTTGGGAATGGTAAGATTTATCGGATTCTTAACCATCTCGTCGGTGAGCGCGAAGTCCCAAACATCCTGCACGTTTTCAACATAGTGGAAAGTCACGCCCTTGAGGAAGTCTTGCGGAATTTCCTCAATGTCTTTCTTGTTGTCCTTGCAAATCACGATATCGGTTATGCCAGCACGCTTAGCCGCAAGAATTTTCTCCCTTATTCCTCCCACTGGCAGCACCTTGCCACGAAGGGTAATCTCGCCCGTCATGGCGGTGTTGAGCCTCACCTTGCGCTGGGTAAGAGCCGATGCCAGCGACGTGGCTATCGTTATGCCTGCCGATGGGCCGTCCTTTGGCGTGGCTCCCTCTGGCACGTGTATATGGATGTTCCAGTTTTCAAACACGCGGTAATCCACGCCAAGCTTGTCGCAGTTGGCCTTTACGTATTGCAAGGCTATTATGGCACTCTCCTTCATCACGTCGCCAAGGTTGCCCGTCAGTGTCAGCTTTCCTCCCTTGCCTTTTGAGAGGGAGGTTTCAATGAAGAGTATCTCACCGCCAACTGAGGTCCAAGCCAGACCTGTCACCACGCCGGCATAATCGTTGCCTTGGTATATGTCGCGCATGAATGGTGGCTTTCCAAGCAAGTCCTCCACGTCTGACGCGGAAATAGCCTTGTCTGGTATCGGCTCGTCCATGGCTATGCGCAACGCCACTTTTCTCAAAGCCTTGTCTATCTGTTTTTCAAGTTGCCTGACACCGCTCTCGCGAGTGTAGTTTTCTATGATATTCTCCAATGCCTGCTTGGAGAATTTCACCTTCACCTCTGTCTTGTCAAGGCCGTTGTTTTTCACCTCCCTTGGCACGAGATGGCGCTTCGCTATCTCTATCTTTTCTTCCGTGACATAACCTGGCACCTCTATGAGTTCCATTCGGTCAAGGAGCGGTCTCGGAATGGTGCTTATATCGTTAGCGGTCGCTATGAAAAACACCTTAGACAAGTCGTAGTCCACGTCGAGATAGTTGTCGTGGAAAGCATTGTTCTGCTCTGGATCGAGCACCTCCAGCAGTGCCGACGACGGATCGCCGTTGTAGTTGTTGGAAGACACCTTGTCAATCTCGTCGAGTATGAACACGGGGTTTGACGAGCCTGCCTTTTGTATGCTTTTTATTATCCTGCCTGGCATGGCACCCACGTACGTGCGGCGATGGCCACGTATCTCACTCTCATCGTGCAATCCGCCAAGCGACACCCTCACATACTTGCGCTTCATCGCCGCTGCTATGCTTTTGCCAAGCGAGGTCTTGCCCACTCCCGGGGGGCCATAGAGACAGAGGATTGGCGACTTCAAGTCGCCACGAAGCTGCAGCACGGCAAGATATTCCAATATGCGCTCTTTCACCTTCTCCATGCCATAATGGTTATGGTCGAGGATGGTACGCGCGCGCTTTAGCTGCAGGTCGTCCTTGGTGCAATAGTTCCACGGCAACGACACCATCATGTCGAGGTAATTGAGTTGGACGCTATACTCCGGGCTCTGCTGGTTGAACGTGTCGAGTTTCTCTAGTTCTTTCTTGAAAAGCTTTGCTATCGCCTCCGGCCAATCCTTGTCCTTGGCCTTTTTCTCAAGCGAAGTCTTCGCGGCTGTCTCCGTGTTGTCTCCGAGCTCCTCCTTGATATTTTTCATCTGCTGGTGGAGGAAATACTCTTTTTGCTGTTCATCGAGGTCAACGCGTGTCTTGTTACGTATGTCGCCCTTCAATTTGGCGAACTGTATCTCACGGTTTTCCACCTTTAGCAGTTCAAGGCCCCGCTCCCTTATGTCGTCGAGCTTGATGAGCCTTGCCTTGTCCTCCACTGGGAATGGCAGATTGGTACAAGCGAAATTCACCAACATGGTGTTGTTGGTGATGTTCATAAACGACATTATGCTGTCGTCAGGGATGTCTTCATTGAGACGGATGAACTCTTGCGTGACGGAGCGCACATTGTCCGCAATGGAATTGAACTCGGTGTCTTTGTCATCGGGCACAATCTCTGGCAATGGCACCACATGCCCCTTGAGGTAACTGCGCCTCGACGTGATTTTCTCAAGCGTGCACCTGCACGTCGCCTGAAAAATGGCGGTGATGGCATTTGACGCGGGCATCTCAATGATACGCACGAGCTTTGCCATGACACCGACATCATAAACGTCGTTCTTGTCGTAAGGCTGTTCGTTTTCCGGGTCTTTCTGGCAAAAAATGGCGCAAACGCGGTTTTTCGTGTCCTTGTTCAAGTAATGAGCAAGGTTGATGCTTGGCTGCCTTCCGAGAAGTATGGGCACCAATATTCCTGGCATCACAACCATGTTGCGAGTGGTCAGGATTGGGCAGTCGCATTCCTTGCCTTCCTTGAAGATAGTGGAAATGTCGCCTTCGAAGTCAGCAAACATCTGTATGGTCGTATTTTGTTTTGGCATATCGTGTCGATACCTAATGAGTCAATATAAAATATTCTATATAAAAACAATATGCAAAGTTACTAAGAATATAATAAATTAGCGCAAATGTCGTTGGAAAAGTATGGGAAAGACATTTCAATTTAAAAATTTCGCCATTGTCCAAGACCGCTGCGGAATGAAAGTGGGCACGGATGGCGTGCTTCTCGGCGCATGGGCGCGAGGTGGAAAACGCGTTCTCGACATCGGCACGGGCACCGGCCTCGTCGCGCTGATGATGGCGCAGAGGTTTGCCCAAGCTAACATAGATGCCATTGAAATTGACAAAAACGCTGCCGAGCAAGCCATGGAAAATGCCGCCAATTCGCCTTTTGCAGACCGCATAAAGGTGATTGGCAAACCCCTGCAAGACTTTCAACCAAACGATTCGTACGATAGCATAGTCACTAATCCACCATTTTTCAGCAACAGCCTGCTCGCGCCTGATTCTTCAAGGTGCATGGCGAGACACACCGTGGCATTGCCGTTTTCTGACATTCTCTCGTTTGCGGCGACGCACCTTGCCGAAGAGGGGGAAATTTCAGCCATTATCCCAGCCGACTGCATGGAAGCTTTCTCACAAGAGGCTTTCACGCGTGGCATGTTCCTGACGCGCGAATACAAAGTCAAGACCGTGGAGCGCAAACCAGCCAAGCGCTGCTTGATTGCCTTTTCCAAATCTCGACCAAAGGCGTTCGACAGGTCGGAGGTGACGCTAATGAACAAGGATGGAACTCGCTCTGATTGGTACGGAGCGTCAACCAAAGATTTTTATCTATAAGGCTTTGATTTCCAAGCACCAAAAAGGCATCGGCTTTCACACTTAAAAACCGATGCCTCTATGTTTTTAATGGGCAAAAGCCTATTTATGTCTCTCGTAATAGTCCAAGGCGGCCTTGATATTCTTTTGGACCGCGCTCGTGCTGAACGTGGCACCAGTGCATCCGTCAACCACCGACTTGGATGCGAGTTTCTTCGCCTTGGACACTTTCAAGTTGGAGTATTTGGGGAGCAGCGACTGTCTGACTCGCTTGAAATATGGCACGGTCTCCTCGTTTTTCAACGCCACAACCTTTACGACGACGCCTTTCTTTATGTATACATCCACAGGCGTTGCCTTGCGATAGCCACGGGCGTTGCAGATGGTAGTAGTGCGTACGACGTATGTGCCATCATCCAACTTTTTCATTACGTTGTCTGCCATGGCCCCAACGGTGAAGGCGACAAACATCAATAAAAACATTATTTTCTTCATTGTCTAAAAAACTTGTTATTTTGTTTATTGATTAAACTGTCATCATTATTTCATGGTCACTTGAATGCGATTCTTAGCGGCAATTAGCCGTTTGCAGAAGTCACGAATGTCGATTGGCGTAAGGCTGTCCACTTTCTTGAGGTAGTCTTTCTCAAAGTCTATGCCATCGCGCAGCTCATGGTAGCGAACATACTCCCACCACCCATTGGTGAGAACGGCACGGTCGTAGTTTTTACGCTCATACTCTTTCACCGTATTCAACTGCTCCTCCGTTGGTCCCTCGCTTGCCATACGCTCCAGTTGCTCATCTATGATAGGCAGAAGATCAGCGAACTTCTCTGGGTCACAACGGAAGTTTATGTTCATCAGGCAACCGTCGGTTGGATATTTCCAGAACTGTCCCTTTACGCTCACGCCATAAGTTCCGCCTTTTTCCTCACGCACTTTCTCTGTGTACACGCCACGCATGATTTGCGTGAGCACGTCAAGCTTCAAATCGTTATCAGCAGTGTAAGGAATGTCGGCAGTATATAACACGTCGGTGAGCGCAGAAGGTGTCTTCATGTCGGCATGGAACACTTTGGTCAACTGGCCGCGCCGAACGTCAAGGTCATACTTACCTGGCTTGTGCGTTTCATTGCTGCGCTTCTTCGCTGGCAGACTGGCCACATACTGGCAAATGAGATTCTCAAAATCATCTTCACGTATATCACCTGTCACTATAAGGTTCATGCCCGACAGGTCGGAGAAACGCTCCTTGTAAATATCATACATACGGTCAAGGTTCACCTCCTTGAGCCTACTCACGGTCATTGGGGCAGTTCTTAGGCTCTTGCCGTAGACGGCGTAACGCAAAGTGTCGTTATACGTGACGTTGGGGTTGGCGTTGCGGTTGCGCAACATCGACTCTTGCTTTGCCAATATATTCTGGAAGATGTTATTGTCCTTACGTGGCTGAGTCAAGTAGAGGTAAGCCACTTGCAACCAAGTCTTGAAGTCGGAAGCCACACAAACGCCTTTCACTCCCTCCTCCTCAGAATCAATGTATGGTACCACACGAAGAGCCTTGCCGCGACGCTTTTTCTCAAGGGTGAGGAAATCGAAGTCGGCAGCACCACTCTCTCTCACGACAGGGCCAAGGAATTGCAACGTGGCGGCGTCTGAATCTGGATAAAGAGAGCGTCCACCGAGACGAAACATATTGATGATTAACCTGTTAGGCTCTATACCAGACTTGCGCGCACTGACCTTGATGCCATTGGAAAGCAAATATTCCACATAGCCATTGGCAACTTGCCTTTTGGAGATAATCTTGCCTTTTTTTGGCAACTTTGTCATAAACGTGGTGCTAACCTCTTGGTTGTCGTTGTCGTTGGCATACACTTTCCTTTGGGCTTCCTCAACCCATTGCTTGAACTGGTTGCCGCTTGGCATGGTGTATGGCTTGCCGTCATACATAGTCGGACCAAAGACTATGCAAACCTGATTGGCATCGGTGGCTATGGACTTCATGGCCTTGTTCACGTCATCGAGCGTCACACTTGCCGAAAGTTCAGCCTCCAATGCGGCCTTGTCAACTATGTTCATGCAAGGCTCTTCGGCACAGAAGCTGTTGACAATGGCCTTGGCATACTTCGCATTGGGTGTCTTGTCCTTATTGTCGAGGTCGTGTTCCACGCTCACCGTAAACTGAATCTTGGCGTGCTCCACCTCTGCCTGCGTGAACCCATAGCGGCGCGCCTTCTCCACGACCTCAATGGCAGCATCTATGCCAGCCTTTGGATTGTCGGGCATCAAACCCACATTTAGCGAGAATGCATCTTTCTCATTGGTGACGTAGAAGCCATTGTCGCGGCAAGCACACGACATCACCTTGGGCTGTGCCTCATTAGAGAGACGGGCAAGGCGCTGGCGAAGGATAAACATGGCAAGACGCGACTTGTAGCCTTCAACATAAGACTCGCGAGTAGCTCTTTGCCCACGAGGATCGGCATCACGCTTCATATAAAGGGCAAAGTTCAAAGTGGGTTGTTCACTATCTGCCTTGGTATAGACTATCATGTCTTTGTTGTCAGGCACGGTATAATACTCGCGCTTTGGAGCTCCGGTCGGAACTTTCTCGTCACCAAAAAGGTTCTTTATCTTGTTTACGACCTCGTCCACGTTTACGTCTCCCACGACTATTATTCCCTGCAAGTCCGGGCGATACCACATACGGTAATAGTCGCGCAATGCCTCATGATGAAAGGTGTCCACAACCTCGATATTGCCTATCGGCAAGCAGTCGGCATATTTTGAGCCGGCGTAAATCACGGGCATGGCCTCTTCCATCATTCGCGTGGTGGCGAAACGTGAGCGACGCGTGCGCCACTCCTCACGTATCACGCCACGCTCCTGGTCTATCTCATCGCCTTTCAGCAAGAGGTTGCCTGCCCAATCGCGCAATATCAGCAGACAGGTGTCGGCAACTCCAGCCTTGCTCACCGGGGCGTTTGAGATGTTGTAGACTGTTTGGTCTATAGATGTATAGGCGTTGAGGTCGGCGCCAAACTTTATTCCGTTCTTCTCGCACCAGCCTCTTACGGAGCGTTCCCCGCCATTGCCGTCGGGGAAGTGGGTTGTGCCGTTGAAGGCCATGTGCTCCAGGAAATGAGCCAACCCGCGCTGCTGCGGCTGCTCAAGGATGGAGCCGACACGCTGGGCAATGTAGAAATCGGCTTGTCCAGGTGTTTGGTTGTTGTACCTGACATAGTAGGTCAGTCCGTTAGGCAGCGTGCCCTTGCGGATGCAACTGTCGAGCGGTAGCTGCTGCGCCCCCACAGTAAAGAAACCGCACAGGCAGACAACGAGCGATAATAGTCTTGAATGTATCATAATGTTTTCTTCTTATTGAAGGTTAAAACTTTATTCCACCAATAGAGTATTCCTTGCCACCATTGATTATGACGACACGGCCATTCTTGATGTATTTGCCGTTCTTGATGGTTTGCTTGCCAGCCACGACATTGTCTATGCCAGTGGGAGAAGCATCAAGGGCAAACCATGTCAAAGTCTCTGCTATGACATTACTGCCAAGGGCTATGTTGTCGGTACCACGCAAGTTACCGATGTTTGATGTCTGTGCCGTTGAAGACACTTCGCCATTGTTGGTGCACCCATCTATCGATACCA
>ERZ808270.163-NODE-163-length-42491-cov-9.081370_pt1 | contig 42491 bp, 28 predicted proteins | sample MGYA00521082_ERZ808270 | MGnify/ENA primary metagenome ERZ808270 (study PRJEB31516, sample SAMN03275594) | gut metagenome | biome: mammalia-associated habitat; material: feces | host: Papio cynocephalus | place: Kenya | collected 2012-07-27 ... | reverse complement strand
AGCGGATGCAAAGGTAAGGCATTTTTTCAAAACACGCAAGAGTTTTGAAGAAAAAATTTCAAAAAAGTTTGTTTTTATCGTCATTATTGAGATACATCAAGAGAAATAAAGAAAATCTTACTAAAAAGACACTTTTTTGCACACAAGCATTGGTAAATGTGCAAAAAGTTATAACTTTGCATCGTCAAAACAGAGAAAACGAACAAAATAGTACGCTGTAAGACCAATCGAGCCTTAGAATTGAGGTTAGACAAGAGAGACATACACATTATATATTATATAGAGGACAACCATTATTACATATAAAAGGACAAATACACATAACACACATAAAGAGAAAAATTTTATGTCTTACAATTTATTGAAAGGAAAGCGCGGTATTATCTTCGGCGCATTGAACGACGCATCGATTGCGTGGAAAGTAGCAGAACGTGCCGTAGAGGAAGGCGCACAGATTGTGTTGACAAACACAGCAGTAGCTTGCCGTATGGGCACAATCGACGAACTCGCCAAGAAGACCGGCGCAACAATAATCCCCGCTGATGCGACATCGGTAGAGGATTTGAACAACCTCTTCGTGAAAGCCCAAGAAGCTCTTGGAGGCAAGATTGACTTCGTACTCCACTCATGCGCCATGAGCGTGAACATGCGCAAGAAGCGTACATACGATGACCTTGACTACGGATTTCTGGACAAGACACTGGACATTTCTGCCATTTCGTTCCATAAGATGCTGCAGACAGCCAAGAAGCTCGATGCATTGAACGAAGGTGCATCCGTATTGGCCCTCACCTACGTAGCTTCGCATAGAACATTCTTCGGCTACAACGACATGGCTGACGCGAAGTCGCTGTTGGAGTCAATAGCACGCAGTTTCGGCTACATCTATGGTCGTGAGAAGAAAGTGCGTATCAACACCATCTCCCAATCGCCGACATTCACCACTGCCGGAAGCGGCATTAAGGGCTTCGACGGTCTGTATGATTTCAGCGACCGTATGTCACCCCTTGGTAATGCCAACGCAGACGAGTGTGCCGACTACTGTGTCGTGATGTTCTCCGACCTGACGAAGAAGGTGACAATGCAGACACTCTTCCACGACGGTGGCTTCTCAAATATGGGAATGTCGCTCAGAGGCATGACGCAGTACAACAAGTCGTTCGTCGACGAGAACCGCGACGAGAACGGCAACATCATCTACGGATAAACGATAAAGAGCATATACAAAAAGACAAGGGATACGAAGCCTACAACTTTGTATCCCTTGTTTTTTTTATTATTCAACCAATTTTTAATCTACCATCTTACGATGAATCTTCTCGGCAGCAGTCTTGCCAAGAAGTCGCTTCTCCACAACACTCAGTTTGCGATGGTTGACAAGCAGTCGCGACATACGCGCAGGAGCGCTTGCCGACACATTCTCAGAGAATTCTGATACAGGACGTGCATTCTGCTTGTCGAATGTCACGAGCAAGCGATGCAATGCGCCGTCAACGCCAGCCGCATCGGCAGCAAAGTAAAGGAACGTACACGTTGTCCAGTCTGCCACATAGTTCTTTTGCGTATTGCTGATGTGTCCGCCCTGCAATATTGCGTTCTTTGTAGACTCCTCGGGGTATGTATTCTCATCCGTATAGTCGCCCTTTGCAAGCGCCAACACCCAATTGTCGGCAGCATCATTGGGAGTGATTACAGTCTGAACGTACACGCGTCCCTTCATTGAGGCATATTTCTCAGAATCAAGATTATACAAGTCGTCGCCATTGAAATAGCGATACTTCAAACTAATGTCGGCATCAGAATAATCAGTGAGCAACGTAGTGAACTTCTGCTTATACACCTTTCCGGCAGCCGCTCCCGTCTCGTCCATGGCATAAGCATAGATATAATAGTCGGTGCCTGCCTCAAGACCAGACTCAGCCGACTCACAGTTTCCAGTGAAGGTCACACCTTTCACCACCTGAGCCACAGTCATGCCCTTCTCCGAAGCATACTGCTCGATACTCTCCTTTACATTCATCGCCATAGCCTTGTCGCCGGGGTAATCGGCAAACGGCGTGATACCCATCCAATAACGCACCGAAGCGTCAGACGGATTGACCACAATATTGCATCCTTCGGAAGTCAGGTCGGTGTAGCTTATGTCAAACTCGCAGTCGGCAGGATCGCCGCCAGGCAATGTGGAGAACTTCACGGTAGAAGGTTTGCCGTAGCACTTGCCCTCCTCGTTCACCGGAATAGCGTAGAACACGAAATCGGTACCGGCAGGAAGACCTGTTACATCGTCGGAAGCAGGACCCTTTGAAAGCAATGCTCCAAGAATGTTTTCGAGAGAAAGCGTAGGATAGGTCTGCTGCAGATATGAGATATATCCCTCTACAACAGACGCTATAGAACCGTCAGACTCGGCAAGCTGCTCCTCTGTCACGCAATCGTAATAATAAGCTACAGAATTGTCTGCAGGCTTTACATTAAGAGTAACGGTTGTGGATGTAAGTCCTGTATACGACAATTCGAAAGTCGTGCCTTCAATCTCGGGAGCATCAAAAACAATGCTGTCCACATCATCAGTGTTGAAGTCCTTCACCTCGCCACCTTTCATATGCATATGGAATGAAGTCTGCGCCTGGACTGCTGTGAAAAAGCCTCCAAGGAGGAATGTCATTGCTAAAATAAAAGAGTTTCGTTTATTCATATTTATATATTCAAACTTAATTTTTTATAAACGATTAGTGCACCGCAGTGCATAAAAAGTAACAGCCTCAACCATCAAAAAGCAAGAACAGAGCGCACACGCATTTCCGTATTCTTGCGATAGTCGGCAGTGAAGCCCGGATTAAACTGCGACGAGTCGAAACTGAAATAGTAAGCCCATGTAGATGTGCCATACGAGTCAATCTTCTCGGTGCTTGTCCAATACTCCGATCCCGAAGCATACATCGGCGCAGCCTTCTCGCCGAGGGCGTCAATTGAGTTGGCAACGCATGAGCGTCCTGAGCCATCCTCGTCGAAATAAACCCTGTCGTATATGTACTCCAACTGGCCTGCCGAAGGCAAGAACCAGCCCGAGCTTGCTGCAGGAGCCGGACAGGCTTGCTCGTAGGCAACTGTAGCATAATAAGCTGCAGGGTAGTTGTTGGTAGAAGCCGAAAGCTCCCCTTTATCGTGCATTGCAGTCTCTACAATTGACTGGGTGTTGGTGTAGCCAAGAAAATCGGTTGAGTTGGTCGAACCTCCTGTTCCCTCAAAAGAACTGTCGAAAGCACTCCACCATACGCCGTCATTAGATCCGTCCACATCAGTAGCATCCTTCAAAGCCACAACATATCCATGGAATTCGCCAATAGGAGTAGTTCCGTCCTTTTGCGTATAGTAAGCCACGCGGTCGTTTTGATCGGAAGCGATTCCAACGCGGAACACAATGCCCACAGGCGTAGCGCCATCCTTTAATTGCGTGCTCCACGTACCGTCGCTATAGTAGAAGTCGCCGATTCGAGGAGCGACCGTCTCCTCCGGCTCGTCATCTTCGAAGACAAGACTGTCAACATCCTGACACTTGTATTTAACTGTCTCTCCAGACTTTGTATATACCGTGAACGACTGTGCCATTGCTCCCCCACAAAAGGCAAGAGCCGATATAAGAGTAAAAATTTTCTTCATAAGCATAATTTATATTTATCGGATGTACACTTTTTCTATATGTCAATTATTACTTTAATATCTTGAATGATCTGCCTCCGTCTACAGCCACTACATACACTCCAGACTTACGCCCGGCGAGAGAAACCTCCGCACAGCCTTCTGTATCTGCACGTACTACGCCAAGACATGCTCCCGAAGCATCAAAAAGTGATACATTGGAGCCACTCTTCAGTCCACTCAACCTCGCATGTTCGCCGTCCACATAAGTAAGGCGACTTTCTCCTGCGCTGACTGCAGCGATGGAAGTAGGCTCTCCTTTTCCGAACAGAAACTTACGCACGGCCGACAAATCGTAGTCGTCTGCCACTGCTGCCGCATTGACATAGAGATGTGAGTCGTCGAATGTCACCTTAGGACGATCGGCAAGTACATAGCTCAAACGTGTACCGTCACCAAACACCAAGGTCAATATGTTCTGTTCCTCTGCTTGCGTCACGAGACACGACGCGCCACAAAGCAATGCCGCAACTAAAGCTCGCTTCATTCCAAGAATACCATTACCGAGTACTAATTTCTTCATAGAATATGTTTCTTTAAGTGAATAAACCATTGTGAACATAGAAACGTATTGTCATCCATTGTTCAAATCCAGTAGCAAAAGTACATATTTTTATCAACAACTGCAAATTTATGTCAGAAAAACGTTCCATTGCAACGTAAAAATGACAATAAGCCTTGTTTTAAATACAGCTTCACATTCATAAACACAAATACACATTATTTTAATAAGTAAGAATGTAAAGACCATAGCAATGTCAACTAAAAAGAGTAACTTTGTAGACAAATACCAAAATAAATGAAATCTTTAAGAGAACTATACAGAATAGGCAAGGGTCCGTCGAGCAGCCACACGATGGGTCCTCAGAAAGCGGCCCAGCTCTTCGCCCAGCACAACAAGGACGCACGGTCGTTTGAGGTGACGCTCTACGGCAGTCTTGCAGCCACGGGCCGTGGACACATGACAGACGTTGCCATCGACGAGGTGCTCCGTCCCATTGCCCCGCTCAACATAATATGGAAGCCGCAAGTGTTCCTGCCCTACCATCCCAACGGCATGAAGTTCGTAGCGTTCGACAACGCCGGCAACCGCGCCGACGAGTGGATATGTTACAGCGTTGGCGGCGGTGCGCTCTCTGAGGGCGAACACAGCCGATGGCTCGGCAATCTCAAGGAGGTCTATCAGAAGAATTCGCTGCACGAGATACAGCAGTGGTGTGAGAACCACGGACGCAACTATTGGGAATATGTTGACGAATGTGAGGATGACGACATTTGGGACTACCTTATGGAGGTGTGGCATGCCATGCAGGCGAGTGTGGAGCGCGGCATTGACCACGAGGGAGCTCTGCCTGGTCCGCTGAAGTTGCCGCGCAAGGGCCCAATCTACTACGTCAAAGCGAGCGGCTACAAGCAGTCGTTGCAGTCGCGCGCACTCGTCTATGCCTACGCTCTCAGCGTGAGCGAGGAGAATGCCTCCGGCGGCACCATCGTGACGGCTCCTACTTGCGGCTCATGTGGTGTGCTACCCGCCGTTCTCTACCACTTGGCAAAGGGGCATAAGTTCAGTGACACGCGCATCTTGCACGCCATGGCAACAGCCGGCATCTTCGGCAACATCGTGAAACAGAACGCCTCCATCTCCGGCGCAGACGTTGGTTGCCAGGGTGAGGTGGGCGTAGCGTGTGCCATGGCGTCGGCAGCCGCCTGCCAGCTGTTCGGTGGCAGTCCGTCGCAGATAGAATACGCGGCGGAGATGGGGCTTGAGCATCATCTCGGCATGACCTGCGACCCCGTGTGCGGACTCGTGCAGATACCCTGCATTGAGCGCAACGCCTTCGCCGCCACCCGTGCCCTCGATGCCAATCTCTACGCCTCGTTCTCCGACGGCAAACACACCGTGTCGTTCGACCGCGTGGTGAAGGTGATGAAGCAGACGGGCCACGACCTGCCGTCGCTCTACAAGGAGACAAGCGAGGGCGGACTGGCACGCGCCTACCAGCAACATCTGAAGCAAATCACAGACAAGGACAATCAAAGCGAGGACGACATACAGAAGTTCGGCTACAACTAAAGGCTTAGGAAGTAAAACAATAAAATCAACGTTTATTGTCAGCGTATAATAGAAATAATACTCACACCTACCTTTTATTTCGCAGTGACCGCCACAATCTGTGGCGTGCGCACGGCGGGCTTCAGTTCGCCGCCAATATAGAATATGCCCTTCTGCGTGGCAACGGCCTGTGCGCCAGCTCGCGCAAGACCCTTTGAGGCGAAGCGCGTCGACAGCCATTTGCCTTTCACGGTGTCGTACTTATAGAGGTTGCCGCTGAAGCGATACCACTCTATGGGCTGCTTCAGATAGTCGGTCTTGCTGACACACTCATACCTGCCGCTGATGGCATCAAGGAAAATCACCTTATTGACGCCGCCCGTGGCATAAACCACTCCGCCATCACTCCATGCCGTAGCGCCCGAAAGCGTCATCTCCTCGCCGCTTGGCGAGCATGGAGCAGCGAGTGGCAACCAAGTCCCTGTTGCCAGATCGAGGCAATAGCCGTCGGTGTGGACAATACTGTTTTCGCCATTTGCGAAAAAGCCTCCCCACACATACACCTTTTCATTGCTTGCAGCCGCCACCGGTTGCACTCGCGGACTGCCGGGCACTGCAGTCATTTCTTTCCATCTTCCTCCCGAATAGCGCAGCACGGCGGACGACGGACATCCGCTCTGATTGCCTCCTATCACATACACATCGCCACCCCACTGCGCCACAGCCATGTTGTCTATGCTACAAGGGAGAGAAGCCAGGCGACTGACCGTAGCCTCATCGCCCACCCCATTGAGCCTCACACTATATACAGCCGACAGAGAATGTTCATTGTTGCAGCCGCCGACGAAGAGAAGGCTGTCGCCACACGACACGGCAGCGCCATAGGCTGCTGCTTCGGGCAGCCACCCTACAAGACGCCACGAGAGCACCTTGCTGTCGATGCGTGCCGCATAGATGCCAGCATAATACCTTTTCGGCTGTCCCGGCTCAGGGAAGTTGCATCCGCCTGCCATGACAAGCCATTCGCCTACCCTTCCGGCGTAACACGCCGAGACGCCAAGCGAATAGCCCGGCTCTGCAGAGGGGAAACCAAAGACGCTACTGACGGTTTGAGACTGAAGCGAGAGGGAAAAGGAGAGGAGAAGAACAAGATGTCCCAAGCCCTTCCACACTTGGGAGGAGAATAGAATGTATCGCATATTCACGAAAGTTTTAAGTTCCGGTGACAATTTATTACTTTACATATCAACAAAAGGAAAAGGGCGTGTGACAAAGGTCTTGACACACGCCCTAATTCTCTATATTGACAATGTTTTTACTTCTCGAGTTTCTTCAGGATTTCCTGGCAAAGCATGTAGCTCTTGATCATCATGCGCGGAATGTGGAACGGACCCTTGAAGAGGTTGCCCTTGGCAGGCTGTGCAACGGTGCCGTCGCGATGGAGATAGCCATACCACTCGCCGTACTCTGCGTCGGGGAAGTGGGCGTAGGTCCACTCGCTGATGCGCTCGTGACGATAGAGATACTTCTCGTCGCCCGTAGCGAGATACGCATAGAGCGAGGCAATGATGGTCTCACACTGCGGCCACCAGAACTTCATGTCCTGCGAGTAGTCCTGCGGCGGGAGATTCTTGCAGTCGCGGAAGTTGATTATGCCGCCGTACTGCTTGTCCCAGCCCCAGTCCCACGACCAGTCGAATATCTGGAGAGCCATGTCGAGCATCGGCTTGTCCCAGCCGCGCAGCTTAGCCTCCTCCATAATGAACCATGAAGTCTCGATGCAGTGGCCAGGATTGATGGTGCGCGCCATGTTGGTGTCGATGAACTCACCGTCTGGGCCAACGGTCTCAAGCAGACACTTGAACTCAGGATGGATAAAATACTTCTTCAACTTTGCGATAGACTCGTCAATCTGCTCCGTGAGCTTCGGGTCGTTGATGACCTTGCGAATACATGAGCCGACATTGATGAGAATCATGATGATGCTATGGCTCTGGAGATTCACGTTAGGCTCGAACTTTGCAGGCAGGAAGCCCGGCGTAGCGAGGAAGCGCTGCGTATCCTTGAAAATCTCAAGAGCACGCTTAGCCCAATGCTGGTCGCCCGTAGCGAGAGCATACTCCGACATCGCTATCGAAGCGAAAGTCTCCGAGAAGACATAGCGGCGCTTGCGCAGCGGTGTGCCGTCAGCCTCAACAGAGAAGTACATGTGGCCATTCTCGTCGAAGCAATGCTTCTCGATAAACTCCAATGTAGACTTGGCTGCGTCGAGCCACTCCTGGTTTTTCTCCACATTGTTGTAGGCGAAGGCGCACACGAAGGCGAAACGTCCCTGGAACCAAACCGACTTTGTCGGGTCCATCAGACTTCCGTCGCGGTTGACACATGTGTAGACACCGCCATTCTCACGGTCCCAACCGTATTTCATCCAGAATGGCATGATGTTCTCCGTAAGGTCTTTCTTATAAGAAAGAGCCCATTTGCTGATATACTCTTTAACGTCCATAATAAACTCTTTTTATTTCTATGGTGTTATATACGTGTTTCTACATTAAAACTTATTGGCTCGCTCGAAGAAGCCGATAGCCTCCAGCTCCTTCTTCATGGCAGCCTCCTCGTCGTCGGTCATGTTGCGGAATGGCACGCGATTTGGTCCGAGGTCAAAGCCGAGGAGCTTCATGATGCGCTTGCCGCCTACGATGTTGCCGCGATAGTGACAGATGACATTGATTACCTCCTGCGAGAAGTTCTGCTTCTCGCGTGCCGTCTCTATGTCGCCACGGTTCCATGCGTCGATGATGCCGACGAGCTCGCGACCGTTGTAGTTGGTAGTGCCGCCAATGCCGCCACGTGCTCCGCCCTGTGCGAGGCTCGGGAGAATTGTCTCGTCCTGTCCGTGGAGCATGTCGAACTTGCCGCCGCCGTAGAGTCGGCACTGGTTGTACTCATAGAGCGACTCATACGTGTACTTGATGCCGGCGAAATTCTTTATGCGTCCGTCCACTGCCTTGAGAAGATCAACCATCGGCAGGTAGGCGCCGTTGAAGGCAGGTATGTGGTAGTAATAGAAAGGCAGTTGTGGAGCAGCTCCGGCAATGGTTTCGCAGTATTCCACGAGTTCTTCTATGCGTCCGATCTTCGGGAACGGAGGTGCCATGGAGCCAATGCCCCACGCTCCTATTTTCTGTGCGTGCTCTGCGAGTCGTTTGCTCTCGCGCAGACAGCAGCTGCCCACATGCACTATGACCTTGAAACCTTCCGGAGCCACGCTCACCCAACGCTCGGCAAGCTGCATACGCTCCTCAGTCGTGAGCATATATCCCTCGCCTGACGAGCCGTTGATGAACACGCCCTTCAAGCCGTTTTTCTGCAACATCTTGGCGTAAGCCTCGATGGGTTCCAAGTTGACGTCACCATTTGCGTGGAAAGGCGTAAACGGAGCGTCGATAAGTCCTACTATCTTTTCCATTGTAATATTATTAGTTTTATTATTATACATTTTATTATATATTCCATTCCGGCGGACGGGAGTCAGTCCGATAAATTCCGGCGGACGGGAGTCAGCCGTTCGATGTTACTCCACGTTGTCGGCAGTTGGCCTCAGACATGCGAGTTGCAGCACGAGAGCCACGAGCACCACGCCGCCGAGTACGGCGAAACCAAGTCCGAGGTTGCCTCCGTCTGTCCATGATCCGAGCACGTGCGTCACGGCAGCGCCAGCGAAGACGCCCACCATGTTCATCACGCCGTACGCCGTAGCACGGTATTTCGCAGATATAATCTGGCAGAGTATCGGCATATTGTTGGCGTCGAACATGCCATAGCCAAATCCAAAGAGCAATCCCGCGCCAACGACAGCCACAATGCTGTCGCCCAAGCCGAGGAGGACGAGCGCCGGGATTGTCATGCCCAAACCGATAGCACTGGTGTAGATGCGTCCGCGTATGTTGCGCAGCACCCAGCGGTCGGACAAGACGCCTCCCACGAGCACTCCGACGAACGACGATACGGCAATGGTTATGGTCGAGATCGGACCAGCCTCAGCCATTGGGATGCCAAGACTCTCGGAGAAGAGCGTCGGCAGCCAGTTTTTAGTTGCCCAGCCTGGAAGACTCGGCACTGCGAAATATATCAGCACCACCCAGAACGCCCACGTTGAGAATACGACGCTTAGGCCGCGCCACAGGCTTTCTCCCTTCTTTTCCAGCGGCTGCGCTCCCGCGGCAACAACCCTTCCCGGCTTGTCGTGGAGAAGGAGCAGCAGCACAATGGAGTAGGCAATGCCGATGATACCGAAGCCGTGGAACGTTTCGTTCCAAGAGAACGACGCCGCTATCGTGGCGCCAAATCCGCCTATCGCCTGTCCTACGTAGAGTCCGGTCATGTGTATACCGATGGCAAGCGAGCGCGATTTTCCCTCATGCCAGTCGGCGATGAGCGACAGCGCGGAGGGTATGTAGAGGGCCTCGCTGATGCCCATGAGTGCGCGAAGGCAATAGAGTTGCTGGAAGTTGGAGGCGTATCCCATGAGGAACGTCACCGCCGACCATACGAAGAGACTGCCCACGACGAGTTTCTTGCGGCTCACGCGATCGGCAACGATACCTGCAAACGGACTGACAATGCCGTAAATCCAAAGAAATACTGCCATCAGCGCACCGAAGGCCTCTGCCTTGTTGAGCTCGGCAATGTCGGCTTTCATGGATTCCTGCATGGTGGAAAGCATCTGGCGGTCCATATAGTTGAGCAACGCGACAACCCACAACAGAGCTACCACGAGCCAAGGATAGTACTTACTTCTCTTCATTTGTTTCGGTTAGATTGGTTTTTAGTTGTTAGACAAAGTAGAGGATGGAGCCGGGATTCCAAGAGCAGACCCCACCCTATCGTATGCAATTGCAAATTTATTTATTTTTCTTTAGACAGCAAAGGGTTTTTATAATAATTTTTATAAAGGGAGTATTGCATTAATATTATTTTTAAAAAACCTTACATTAATAATATATAGAAGTTTCGCATGTCTTCGACATGCTGTCAGTAGACGAGGAGACAAGGGGACAAGGGGATAAGGAGAGAAGTAGATAAGGGGATAAGGATTTGAAGTTTCGGATTTAAGGAAAAAACGGGCTGCGCTCGGCTCTGCCGCTTGCCTTAGCAAGAAAGCCCAATAGTAAAAATGAAATAAAATAAATGTTCGTAATATATTACATACGGCTTTAACTTCTATAACTTCTTTATTTACTTTAAATTCCACAAATCCGAAACTCAAGTAAATGTTGTATGCAACACATATTAGAAATACATGAATTTCGTAAATAACATTAGGGAAAAACGTATTTATTGATAAAAGAATAATAACTTTGCAACAGCAAACGGTTACACAAACAACAATGGAACAGAAACATCACTACACGGGCTTGACCGACGCACAAGTCCTCGAAAGCCGCAGGAATAATGGCGCCAACATTTTGACGCCGCCAGAGAAAGAGCCTCTATGGCAACAGTTCCTGGAAAAATTCGGCGATCCGCTCATCATCATTCTGATGATAGCAGGCGTACTTTCTATCGGCATCTCTTGCTATGAGTTCTTCGGACTCGGACAAGGCGCAACTGTATTCTTTGAGCCTGCCGGCATCTTCGTTGCCATTCTGCTCGCCACGGGATTGGCATTTTATTTCGAGTTGCAGGCCGACAAGGAGTTCACCGTTCTCAATCAAGTGAACGACGACGAGCCTGTCGAGGTGATACGCAATGGCAACACAACGCAGATACCACGCAAGGACATCGTTGTCGGCGACATCGTTATTCTCAACACTGGCGAGGAGATTCCTGCCGATGCGGAATTGCTGGAGGCTACGTCCCTGCACATGGATGAGTCTACGCTGACCGGTGAGCCGATGTGCGGAAAGAGTGTTGACGAGAAGGAGTTTGACAAGGAGGCAACGTTCCCTTCCAATCATGTGATGAAGGGTACGAAGATAATGGAAGGCCATGGCATCTGCCGCGTGCTGGCTGTCGGCGACAAGACGGAGCAAGGCAAGGTGTTTGAGGCTGTACAGATTGACGACAGCGTGAAGACCCCGCTCAATGAGCAGCTCGACGCTCTGAGCGAATGGATTACAAAGGTAAGCTATGGCATTGCCTCATTGGTTGTCATCGGTCGCATTGTCATGTATTTCGTGAGCAATGGTGCAGATTTCTTTGGCTCTATGGAGCAAGCGGCTCCGTTCATAGCTTACGTTCTGCAGACATTGATGATAGCCGTGACGCTTGTGGTCGTTGCCGTGCCAGAGGGATTGCCGATGGCTGTCACTTTAAGTCTGGCCTACAGTATGCGCCGTATGCTCAGAACCAACAATCTTGTGCGCAAGATGCACGCCTGCGAAACGATGGGAGCCACTACCGTCATCTGCACCGACAAGACCGGCACGCTGACCCAAAACCTTATGAGCGTGGACGAGATGAAAATGTACGGCGACACTCCTAAGGACTTTCTCAACGAGGGCATTGCCGTCAACTCCACAGCATCCATTGACTTCTCCGACAAGAGCAAGCCGCAGATACTTGGCAACCCTACAGAGGGAGCATTGCTCCTTTGGCTTAACAAGCAAGGCGTGGACTATCGCACAATACGCGAGAATGTGGACACACTGGCTGAAATCCCGTTCTCTACAGAACGCAAGTACATGGCTACGGTTGTAGAGTCGGCTGTCTTGAAAGGCAAAAAGATTCTCTATGTGAAAGGTGCGCCAGAGATTGTGTTCGCCCTTTGCCGGAAAACGGATGTAAGCAAGGAGGTTGTAGACAATCAGCTCGCAGAGTATCAGAACCGTGCCATGCGCACGCTGGGCTTCGCCTATCAAGTGGTCGACGGTGAGGACAAGGCTATAGACGGCAACAAGATTATTGCCGACAACCTTTGCTTTATCGGCATAGCTGCCATTGCCGACCCCGTAAGAGCCGATGTTCCCGCTGCCGTCAAGGAATGTATTGACGCTGGCATCAGCGTGAAGATAGTGACGGGCGACACTCCGGGCACGGCGAAGGAGATAGCCCGTCAGATTGGTCTTTGGGATGACGCCAAGGACACGGAGCGAAACATCATTACCGGTCCTGAGTTTGCCGCCTTGTCCGACAAGGAACTTCTGGAACGTGTGCTCGACCTTAAAATTATTTCACGTGCCCGCCCTATGGACAAGAAGCGTCTGGTGGAGTCGTTGCAGAAGTTGAATCAGGTAGTGGCGGTAACTGGCGACGGAACCAACGATGCGCCTGCTCTCCGTGCTGCTCACGTCGGTCTGTCGATGGGCGACGGCACGAGCGTGGCAAAAGAGGCTTCCGACATCACCATCATCGACAACTCATTCAGCAGCATCGGCAAGGCCGTGATGTGGGGACGCTCACTGTACCAAAACATACAGCGTTTCCTCCTTTTCCAGTTGACCGTGAACGTTACAGCCTGTTTCCTCGTACTATGCGGTGCATTCATGGGAACGGAATCGCCTCTTACCGTCACGCAGATGTTGTGGATAAACCTCATCATGGACACCTTCGCTGCCATGGCTCTTGCCTCGCTGCCGCCGTCAGAGAGCGTGATGAAAGACAAGCCACGCAACCGCAAGGCGTTCATTCTCAACAAGCCGATGCTACGGGAGATTATCGGAGTGGGTGGCTTCTTCTTTCTGATGCTGCTCGGAATGTTGTATATCTTCCAACATTCCGACATTACGCAGCTCACCGACTTGTTGCATCTACAGCTTGGAGCAAAGGGACACGTAACGACCTATGAGCTGACACTGCTCTTCACATCATTCGTCATGACCCACTTCTTCTATCTCTTCAATGCCCGCGCATTTGAGACCGGACGCAGTGCGCTTCATTTCCAGGGCTGCAACGGACTGTTGACTATTGTGGCAATAATCCTTATAGGTCAGATTGCCATGGTTGAGACGCCAGGATTGCAACAGTTCTTCAATGTCGATGGACTGAAACTGATTGATTGGGTGATTATCATTATCGGTTCTTCTCTTGTGCTTTGGACGCGCGAACTTTGGCATCTGCTGACAAAGAAATAAGTTATGGACGGAACTTCGCAGTTCGGAGTAAGTGACATTTTGTCGGTTTAAATTAACCAAACACATAACAAAAGTGACATTTTGTCAGTGTTTCGGGCTATGGAATGTAGTTTGTGGATAGAGAAAGTGAACAAACAAAACAAGAAGAATAATCAAGAAAGGAGAAACACAATATGACATTCGACAAATTCACAATCAAAGCCCAAGAGGTTGTCCAGGAGGCTGTGAACACAGCACAGCGGAATGGTCAACAGAGCATTGAGCCAGTACACCTTCTGAAGGGTGTGATGGTGAAAGCCAAGGACGTTGCCACCTACATCTTCCAAAAGCTCGGTGTCAATGCCAGCCAGATAGAAAACGTTGCCGACTCTGAGATTCAGCGTCTGCCGCGCGTACAGGGCGGTCAGCCCTATCTCTCTAACGACGCCAACAGCGTGCTCCAGCACGCACAGGACTTCGCCACGAAGAATGGTGACGAGTTCACGAGCGTTGAGCCTATACTTCTCGCCCTGCTCCAAGTGAACAGCACGGCAAGCCGCATCCTCAAGGATGCCGGCATGACCGAGGCTGAGACGGTGAAGGCCATTCAGGAACTTCGCCAGGGACAGAAGGTGCAGTCGCAGTCGGGCGACGAGAACTATCAGAGTCTTGAGAAATATGCCAAGAACCTCGTGGAGGAGGCCCGCCAGGGCAAGCTCGACCCGGTGATTGGTCGTGACGAGGAAATTCGCCGCGTGCTTCAGATTCTCTCTCGCCGCACGAAGAACAATCCTATACTGATAGGTGAGCCGGGTACTGGCAAGACTGCCATCGTTGAGGGTTTGGCAGAGCGTATCGTCCGCGGCGACGTGCCTGAGAACTTGAAAGACAAGCAGCTCTACTCGCTCGACATGGGTGCGCTCGTAGCAGGCGCCAAGTATAAAGGAGAGTTTGAGGAGCGCTTGAAGAGCGTTATCAAGGAGGTGACCAACTCCGACGGTCGCATCATCCTCTTCATCGATGAGATTCACACTCTCGTTGGTGCAGGTGGTGGCGAGGGAGCAATGGACGCTGCCAACATCCTCAAGCCGGCTCTTGCCCGTGGCGAGTTGCGCTCTATCGGCGCCACTACGCTCAATGAGTACCAGAAGTACTTCGAGAAGGACAAGGCTCTTGAGCGCCGTTTCCAGACCGTTATGGTCGACGAGCCTGACGAGCTTTCGGCTATATCAATACTTCGTGGACTGAAGGAGCGCTACGAGAACCATCACAAGGTGCGTATACAGGATGACGCCTGCATCGCCGCCGTGAAGCTCTCCGAGCGCTACATCTCCGACCGCTTCCTCCCCGACAAGGCCATCGACCTCATGGACGAGGCTGCAGCAAAGCTCCGCATGGAGCGCGACTCCGTGCCGGAGGAGCTCGACGAGATTACACGTAAGCTCAAACAACTCGAGATTGAGCGCGAGGCCATCAAGCGCGAGAACGACACCGACAAGATTGCTCAGCTCGACAAGGAGATTGCCGAACTAAAGGATCAGGAGAGTTCGTTCCGTGCTAAATGGGAAAGCGAGAAGGCTCTGGTGAACAAGATTCAGCAGGACAAGCAGCAGATTGAGCAACTGAAGTTTGAGGCTGAGCGTGCAGAGCGCGAGGGCAACTACGAGCGCGTGGCTGAGATACGCTACGGCAAGCTAAAGCAGCTCGACGACGACATCAAGAACATTCAGAACCAGCTCAAGTCCACGCAGGACGGCAACGCCATGATACGCGAGGAGGTCACAGCCGACGACATCGCCGAGGTGGTGAGCCGCTGGACCGGCATACCCGTGACGCGAATGATGCAGAGCGAGCGCGAGAAGCTTCTTCATCTTGAGGAGGAGCTCCACAAGCGTGTCATCGGCCAGGACGAGGCCATACGTGCGGTGAGCGATGCCGTGCGCCGCTCGCGTGCCGGACTCCAGGATCCGAAGCGTCCTATCGCATCGTTCATCTTCCTCGGCACGACGGGTGTCGGCAAGACGGAGCTTGCAAAGGCTTTGGCAGAGTACCTGTTCAACGACGAGACGATGATGACACGTATCGACATGAGCGAGTACCAAGAGAAGTTCAGCGTTTCGCGCCTCATCGGTGCGCCTCCAGGATACGTGGGCTACGACGAGGGTGGTCAGTTGACGGAGGCCGTGCGCCGCAAGCCATACTCTGTGGTGCTGTTCGACGAGATTGAGAAGGCTCATCCCGATGTGTTCAACATTCTCTTGCAGGTGTTGGACGACGGACGTCTGACCGACAACAAGGGCCGCACCGTGAACTTCAAGAACACTATCATCATCATGACTTCCAACCTCGGCAGCCAGTATATCCAGGGGCAGTTTGCAGGCATCACGCCCGAGAACCGCGACCATGTGATAAGCGACACGAAGGAGAAGGTGATGGAGATGCTGAAGAAGACCATCCGTCCGGAGTTCCTCAACCGTATCGACGAGACTATAATGTTCTTGCCGCTTACGAAGCCTGAGATTGCACAGGTAGTGACCTTGCAGATGAACGCCGTGAAGAAGATGCTTGAGCCGCAGGGCTTCACACTGAACGTGACACCTGCCGCCATCGACTTCCTCGCCGACGAGGGCTTCGACCCGGAGTTTGGTGCCCGTCCTGTGAAGCGTGCTATCCAGCGCTGCGTGCTCAACGACCTCTCGAAGAAGATTCTTTCCGACGAGGTTAAGCGCGAGAAGCCGATAACGATAGATGCCGACAAGAACGGACTCGTGTTCAGAAACTAACGAGTGAACTGTCACACATATATATTAAAAAAAAGGTGTCAAACACAATCAAATGTGTTTGACACCTTTTTTTTGTTAAATGACTTAATACACTTTCTTACTTCACGACCTTCTTGCCGTCGACGATATACAGCCCCTTGCCGAGAGCGTTAAGGTTAGTGCCGACGTAGCGGCCGTCGATGGTGTAGACACGACCGGTCTTCTTGGTGTTCTCAAGAGTAGCGTCGCTGATAGCAGTCTCGTCGCCAAGCACAACAACCTTCACGTCGTCAAGGAAGAAGCGTAGGCCGCCGTTGAAGTAGATGCGGTCGTAGCCGTTGCCCTTGAAGTCGACGGTGTACTCGTTCCACTCACCATCCTTCATGAAGAAGCGGTCGAGCATACGGTTGCCGAAGTAGACGTCGATGGTGTTGTCGTCGCCTGCGTAAGGAGCAGCCTTGAAAGTAAGGCGTACATCGCACGGGATGTTGAACGTCGGCGTGACAGCCTCGCCCGGTACAGCCTTAGAGCCGAAGCGTGCACACTTGTTGGCGGCATAACCCTTGTTGTAAGTCCAGCCGGAGACGTCGGTCTTAAGCGTGGATGACGTGCTGGCAGTCCAGGATCCGTCGTTGCCGCCTTTGCCTGAGTTACCGTCGAATGTCTCGTTGAAGATGACGGTGCCAGGCGTGAGATCCATGTTCATGCCCTTCATTCCACGGAAGCGGAAGGCAACAGTACCGTCGTTGTTCTGCTTGATGTCGAGCAGAGCCTTGCCCATAAGCTGGCTGCCGTCGATGTTCACGTTGAAGAGAGTGGCGGCAGGCTTTGAAGTGTCGCTAAGGCTGTCGTTCTTCACAGTGCCATTCTCCACGTAGGGATAGGGGTCGCCGCTCGCATTGCGATAGGTAGGCAGGTTGTCGGCGTGGAATGGCGACATGCGCTGGTGGGTCGGGTCGTCATTGACGGCATTGGAGTCCCAGATGCGCTTGTTGTAGTCGACATGAGTAACGAGCAGTCCCTTGCCGGGGAGAGCCGAGTCCCAGCCAGTCTGCTGGCGGTTGTCGAGGAAGTAGTACTCGTTGCGGTTCTGCTCGTTGTACATGATGTATGTCTCGCCATGATCGGAGAGCGACTTCATTGCAGAGACGATGGTGTCCTTTTTAAGTTCGATTGGCTCAATCCATCCTGCCTGCCACTTCTCCCATCCAGTGAAGTTGGCAGGGCAGAAGCCGTTGCCGTTGTAGTTGCCCGAGTGGAGAAGGTCCCAGTCGTCCATACCGTAGCCACCGCTGTAAGTGGTGTCATAGAGATCCATGAAGCCGAGGCAGTGGGAGAACTCGTGGCATACGGTGCCGATGCCGTCGCATCCGCCCTTGGCGTTGAGCTCGCAGCTGCAGGCGTAGGTGTTGACATAGACGCCCTGTCCGGTGTCGTATGCCTTGCCGTAGTCAGAGGAAGCGAGATAGAACATGTGGGGCCATATCAGGTCTGACGAGGCTCCCGTGGAGTTCTCGCCCTTTCCGGCGTAGAGGAGGAACACCTGGTCGACGAATCCGTCGTTGTTCCAGTCGTAGTCCTTGAAGTTCACCTTGTCCTTCACTTGGTCGAGAGCCCAGGCGAGCAGAGTGCCGACATGGGCGTCGCTACCTGAAGTCTTGTTCTGTCCGTAGTACTTGTAGCTCTGCGGAGCCGTGAGCGGACCTTCCACGTCGAAGGTAAGCTCAAACTGTCCGTTGCTCTGCGCGTGGTAGTAGTCGCGCACACTGCCACGGAATTCGCCGCTCACGTAGTTTTCCTTGTTGGCGAAGTTCTCGTAGAAGTCGAGGTCGTGGGCAGCCTGAAACTTGCTGTCGGGAAACTGCACGAGCAAGATAAGACCTTTCTTCGAACCGAAGAAGCCTGTCTTCTCCGTGTCAGCGCGTCTCACCTTTCTTATATTGTTTTCCGCCTTGGCACGCTGCTTAAGCGCCACGGTGCGTGCAGCCTCAAAGTCGAAAGGCACATACACGCCGTCGGCGTTCTGATTGTAGTACTTGCCGTCCTCGGCATAATAATAATGGAGGAACTCGTCGCCACGCAGCTCAGCCTTAAGCTCCGTGCCGTCAGCAAGACGTATGGTGGCGGAGCCCTTCTTCGCCGGTACGGCAAATGTGGTAAGGGTCATCATGGCCATACACAATGACAATAATGTTTTTCTCATATAAAAAGTGTAAAAAAAGAACTGGTTTGATTTAAATCTGTTGCAAATTTACTGAATTTATTTTCATTTTTCAGTAAAATCCCAATAAATATCAACAAGTGGCACGTATTTTCACCAATTTTAAAGTAACTTTGTAGGTGCTACGTTGCAAAGAGCAGAATAAAGGACAAAATAAACTGAAATATTGAAAAATGGAAAAGAAAGAGAAAGACAGCATCCAGTTGCCCGACAACGCCTTCACGGAGTTGAAGCCGGGCGAGGAGTACCAGCCTGTGATGAAGGCTGGCGAGAACTATCCTGAGGTGAATGTGTGGTCGGTGACTTGGGGCATCGTGATGGCGATGCTCTTCTCGGCAGCCGCCGCCTATCTTGGCTTAAAGGTAGGGCAGGTGTTTGAGGCAGCCATCCCCATCGCCATCATTGCCGTCGGCGTGTCGACAGCCGCGAAGCGCAGCAAAGCTCTCGGCGAGAACGTCATCATCCAGAGCATCGGCGCCTGCTCGGGCACCATCGTCGCCGGTGCCATCTTCACTCTGCCTGCCATCTACATCCTGCAGGCGAAGTATCCCGAGATGAGCGTATCGTTCTACAAGGTGTTCTTCTCGTCGCTGCTTGGTGGCATCTTGGGCATACTGTTCATGATACCCTTCCGCAAGTATTTCGTGAAGGACATGCACGGCAAGTATCCCTTCCCTGAGGCAACGGCGACGACGCAGGTGCTCGTCAGCGGTGCTAAGGGAGGTTCGCAGGCGAAACCTCTGCTCATAGCCGGACTTGTCGGCGGACTCTACGACTTCATTGTCGCCACCGTGGGATGGTGGAACGAGAACTTCACGACACGCATCTGCGAATGGGGCGTGCAGATGGCAGACAAGGCCAAGCTCGTGTTCAAGGTGAACACCGGCGCTGCCGTGTTCGGCCTGGGCTACATCATCGGACTCAAGTACGCGCTCATCATCTGCCTCGGCTCGTTTGCCGTTTGGTGGCTGATAGTGCCTGGCATGTCGCTCGTGTTCCACGACCAGGTGCTCAACCTCTGGAATCCGGAGATAACGCAGACCGTCGGCGCCATGTCGGCTGAGGAAATCTTCAAGTACTACGGCAAGAGCATCGGCATCGGCGGCATCGCCATGGCGGGCATCATCGGCATCATCAAGTCGTGGGGCATCATCAAGGGAGCCGTGTCGCTTGCCGCGAAGGAGATGAAGGGAGGCTCACAGGAGGGCGAAGCCACCGTGCGCACGCAGCGCGACATCTCGTTCAAGATAATAGCCATAGGCTCCATCGTGACGCTCATCGCCACGTTCATCTTCTTCTGGCTCGGCGTAATGGAGGGCAACCTGCTCTTCGCCGTCGTCGGCATCCTGCTCGTGGCTATCATCGCATTCCTCTTCACCACGGTAGCTGCCAACGCCATCGCGATTGTTGGTTCCAACCCCGTTTCGGGCATGACGCTCATGACGCTCATCCTTGCGTCGGTGGTGCTTGTAGCAGTAGGATTGAAGGGCACGGGCGGCATGATTGCTGCCTTGATTATGGGCGGCGTTGTCTGCACGGCTCTGTCGATGGCAGGCGGATTTATCACCGACCTGAAGATTGGCTACTGGCTCGGAACGACACCCAAGAAGCAGGAGACGTGGAAATTCCTCGGAACTCTGGTGTCTGCCGCTACGGTCGGCGGCGTAATGATACTGCTCAATCACACTTACGGATTTGCGAGCGGACAGCTTGCCGCACCGCAGGCCAATGCCATGGCAGCCGTTATCGACCCGCTCATGAACGGTGTGGGAGCGCCCTGGACGCTGTATGCCATCGGCGCACTGATTGCCATTGTGCTCACGATTTTCAAAGTGCCTGCCATTGCTTTCGCCCTCGGCATGTTCATCCCGCTTGAGCTTAACACTCCGCTGCTCGTCGGAGGCATCGTAAGCTGGTTTGTCTCCACACGCTCAAAGGACGCTAATGTCAATCGCGAGCGCAACGAGAAGGGCACGCTCATTGCCAGCGGCTTCATAGCCGGCGGTGCGCTGATGGGTGTAGTGTCGGCGCTCCTGCGCTTCTGCGACGTGCATCTCGTGAGCGACCAATGGATGGAGGACTGGATGGCGAACCCGATGTCGGAGATTGCCTCTCTCGGTGCATACATCTGCCTGATACTGTATTTTGTGTATGCCACTAAGGGGAAGGCTGCAAAAGAGTAAAGAAGAATAAGAAGACGACTTGTTCTACAGCTTGAGAAGTGCCGCTTTAGCCTCCATAAAGCGGCACTTTAGCTATCAAGCGCATTGCGCATTATGGATTAAAATCCGTAAAGCCTTTGATGCACAGCATTTTGTAGCTGTACGTTCAAAGCAGAAAAATATACGGCAAACGCAGTAGACTCTGTTAAGCAGGCAGTTTTGTGCCCTAACAGAGGTAAATACTGAAGTTTCGGATTTGTGGAATTTAAAGTAAATAAAGAAGTTACTGAAGTTTCGGATTTAGATTTTCACAAAGCGTCCACCGCCTACGGCGAGTGGACTCGGGTCAAAGGAACACTGATAACACCGAGATGCACTGATCGGTCTTATTAGTGCAATCCGTATTCCTTTGACCATTTCTCTGTAGCCGAAAGCTCTGAGAACCAACTTCGCACTTAAATCCGAAACTTGAATCGATTATATATCGACATATTAGTAGCAGTCGGATGCTGCGGAGGCCGGAGACCTCCGCTACGGATAATCACAATTTGCGAGTTTTGATACATCCTCCTACGAGCTTTATGGCTTTCTTGCTAAGGCAAGCGGCAGAGCCGAGCGCAGCCAATTATGTTAAATCCGAAACTTGAATTCTTTATTGTCCAATTGTTAATTAAACGCCCTCGTTATTCTCTTTAGCATCGTTGGCTACAATGCTCTCGATGTACTTGCAGACCATCGATATGCCCTTCTCGTTCTCTCCTCCCTGCGGGATGATGATGTGGGCAAAGCGCTTCGTAGGCTCGATGAACTGCTCATGCATGGGCTTGAGCACCTTCAGGTAGCGGTCGACAACCATTGAGACGGTTCTGCCGCGGTCGATAGTGTCGCGCTGAATGTTGCGAATGAGACGCTCGTCAGAGTCACAGTCGACGAAGATACGCAAGTCCATCATGTCGCGCAGCTTCTTGTTGAGCAGCGTCATGATGCCTTCAACGATTATCACGGGTTTCGGCTCCACGTGTATGGTCTCCTTCTCGCGGTTGCACTTGAGATAGGAATAAGTGGGCTGTTCAATGGCGCGTCCCTCGCGGAGGTCGTTGATTTGCTTTATGAGCAGTTTCCAGTCGAAAGCGTCGGGATGGTCGAAGTTGATGGCATGGCGCTCCTCTTCCGTCATGTGCGACGTGTCGTTGTAGTAGGAGTCGAGCGGCACTACAGCCACATGATGGGGAGGCAGGGCCTCAACGATTTTCTTTACCACGGTTGTCTTGCCGGAGCCTGTACCTCCGGCAATGCCGATGATTGTTACCTTGTCTTTATTCATAAGTCTCTACGTTCATAAGTCTACGTTGTTGAACATTTTCTGATAGTATTCCGCCTTTCGCTCCACCTTCATCGGATATGCCCGTGAGCTGCTTGGCATACGCCAAAGTCGCAGTGGGCGGTTGTCGAACGTGAATGCCGTGTACTCGCCCACCTTCGGCTGCTTTGCTATGCCGAAACATTCCGCAAGCACGTCAGTGGCTTTCTGCCCCGTCGTGACGAGGTCGGAGAGTTGCGGCAAGGACGTTGCCATTGCCTTGAGGTCGGTGGGCTCCACCACCTCAAGGTCTTTGTCGGAAGCCGTGTTCTTCAGGCGCCTGACGGCAGTGGCTGTGTCGTACATGCCGATGTGCCTTTCCTTGAGGAAGGGCACGATAAGGTCGAGTCTGAACGTCTTATCCCTGTCGTTGACAAAATGTAGCTTGTCGCCGAAGAAGCACAGTCCGAAGATGCGCCACATGTCGTTGGTGAAGTTAGGATAGTAGAACCTCATCGACCAGCGGTGCTCGCCGGGCGGAAAACTGCCGAGCATCAGCAGTCGGCAGCCATCAGGGAGAAACGGTTCAAAGGGATGGCGCTCTATCATTTTGCCTCCTTCACGAGGTAAACCACAACCGGCAAGTGGTCGGAATAGCCGTCGAGCCACACGCCGCCTGCCGTAGTTCGCTTAGGAGAGCCCTTGTACTTGCCCTCGCTCTGAAGCAGATAGGGGCGCATCTGTATTTGGTTTTGGAAGAATTTCAGCGAAGAATAGTCCTTTGAGCCCTTCTTGTTGAGCAGGTTGGGCGTCATGACGATTTGATCGAAGAGATTCCATGAGCCATTGTAGAAGAGCGTGCCGCGTCCTTCCTTGGCGAGGATGTTGTACCACGGGTTGTACATGTCGTCCTTTCCCACCTTGTCGACAGTGGGCTTGCACGAAAGTTCCTCCGTCATCGACTTGTTAGTCGGGTCGTCGTTCATGTCGCCCATCACAAACACCTTGCAGTTGCTGTCGGCACGCAGCAGCGAGTCCTTGACGGCACGTACCTGACGGGCTGCCATCTCGCGATAGTAAGACGTGGAGAAGCGGCTCGGCCAATGGCACACGACGACAGCCACGTGCTCGCCGGCAAGCTTGCCGCTGACTGTGAGAAAGCCACGGGTGACGAAGTTGGAATCCTTTGCCTCTTCCGGCACGTAAGGCACGAGGCGCATGTCGCTAATCTCGAAGAAGCGCGGATTGTAGAGCAGGGCGCAGTCGATGCCGCGGCGGTCGGGACCCTCAATGTGGGCATACTTATAGCCGCGCTGCTTCAGCGCAGGCTGTGAGGTGAGGGCGTCGAGCACCTTGGAGTTCTCTACCTCGGAGAGTCCTATGAGCGCGCATCCTACGCCAGGCAACTTGTCGGTACCCATGTCGGCGAGAGCCTGCGCCATGTTGTGCAGCTTATGGCTGTACTTCAGTCCGTTCCACTTGTAGGAGCCGTTGGGCAGGAAGTCGTAGTCGCGCTTGCCCTCGTCATGGCAAGTGTCGAAGAGGTTCTCCTGATTGTAGAAACCTACGGCGTAGAGATTGAATTTTTTCTGTGCCGAAGCCCCTACTGCTACGAGAAGGAGCATGGCAAGGATGAGGAAGTTTTTTTTCATTGTATCTGTTGTGTGATTTATTTAAAGCGAAGCAAGCGCAATGACCTGTAATGTCCGCGCACGTTAACAATTTGCAAAGATAATGTAAATAAATCTGAAACGGAGACTCTTTCAAAGGATTTTGAAATATTTTTGCAGAAAGGCAATAAGTTTGCCAGAAGTGCAATCTTAATATAAATTAAATAAGGAAAAATTTCTTTTATTCAAAATATTTTCTTTACTTTGCAGTGAATATTCAATTTTAAGAAATGCGCGTGTCTCCAAACAATTACATTGCACTTGCTGAGGGGCACGTCCATTGAGCGTTAACGAAAATATTAAGAACTAATTATCAATAACATTTACATGCAAAAGAAGCTTAAATTAGCAGTGCTGGCAATGTGCTGCGCTCCTTCCGCCTACGCCCAGACCGACTCCATCGGCTACCACAGCGAGGCATCGAGCGAGGCTGCCTTCACTTTCACTGAGGCTCAGCTTGGCGAGGACGACGACATGACGCAGAACGTCACCATCGTCAACTCCAACACCAACATCTACGCCAGCCAGGTGGGTTATCTCTTCTCACCTGCACGTTTCCGCTATCGTGCCTTCGACCAGAAGTACAACGAGGTTTATGTCAACGGCCTCTCGCTCAACGACATGGAGAGCGGACAGTTCCGCTACTCACAGGTGGGCGGTCTTAACAACATGACACGAAACGTGGAATCCGTACTGCCTTTCGAGGGCAACTCCTTCTCCTTCGCAGGAATGGGCGGCTCCAACAACTACAACTTCCGTCCGTCGGCAATGCCCGTCGGCCACCGCATAACGCTCAGCGGTGCCAACCGCAACTACACTCTGCGCGGCATGTACACATACAGCACCGGACTCACCGAGAAGGGATGGGCATTCACGGGCGGCGTGAGCTACCGTTGGGCTCGCAACGGCTACGTTGAGGGCACGTTCTACAACTCGCTCTCCTATTTCCTCGCCGTACAGAAGATATGGGGCAACCACAGCCTCTCGCTCTCCACATGGGGCAACCCGACGGAGCGCTCCACACAAGGCCCCGCCACCGACGAGGCTTACTGGCTCGCCAACAACCGCTACTACAACCCCTACTGGGGCTACCAGAACGGCAAGAAGCGCAACTCTCGCGTCGTGAACGACTTCGCCCCGAGCGCCATACTGACTTGGGACTGGAACATCAACGACCGCTCAAAGCTCACGACGTCGTTCTTCGGCAAGTACTCCATGTACAAGAGCACAAAGCTCAACTACAACAACTCCGACAACCCGCAACCCAACTACTGGAAGAACCTCCCGTCGAGCTACTACGACGTGTGGTACGACCAGGACGAGCAGTACCGCAGCAGCCAGGCTCTCGCCGACTGGAACTACACCTACAACTACTGGAAGGCATCTAAGGCCAACCGCCAGCTCAACTGGGACCGCCTCTACTATGCCAACAGTAATGTCAACGTGGCAGGCAAGGACGCCATGTACTACATCCAGGCGAAGCACAACGACAATCTCATGCTCTCGCTTGCGTCCACATTCAACCACCAGATTGACAAGGACAAGAAGTTCAACGTCGGCATCATCGCTGCCACCAACAACGGCAAGCACTACCAGACCATGGACGACCTGCTCGGAGCCAACATCTTCCACAACATCAACACCTACGTCGTTTCCGACAAGTACACAGCCGACTCTCCTGAGGCACAGTACGACCTCAACAACCCCAACGGCATCGTCAAGGAAGGCGACAAGTTTGGCTACAACTACAACATCCTCGTCAACAACGCCAAGCTCTGGGGTTCATACACTGAGAACTTCGGACCGCTCAACTACACCGTGGCTGCCAAGATTGGCTACACGACAATGCAGCGCGACGGCAAGATGCGCAATGGTCTCGCAGCCAACAACTCCTACGGCAAGAGCCATCACGCACAGTTCATCGACGGCGGCGTGAAGTTCGGCTCCAACCTCTCACTCGGACGCGGCAACACCATCTCGCTCGGCCTCTCCTATGAGCACCGCGCACCGCAGGCAAGCAAGTCGTTCGTGGCACCAGAGGTGAACAACGACTTCGTGAAAGGACTCAAGAACGAGCGCATCTTCAACGCCGACCTCGGCTACCAGTTTGAGAACTCTTGGCTCCACTTCAACGTCAACGCCTACTACTCACGCATGACCAACGTCACCGACTGGCAGAACTTCTACAACGACGACGTCAACTCCTTCACTTACGTGTCGCTCACCGACATGAACAAGTCGTACTACGGCGTGGAGGCTGGCTTCAAGTTCAAGGTGACAAGCGCATTCGACGTGAAGCTCATCGGAACAATCTCCGATGCCAAAATCACGAACAACGCCAAGCTGTGCTACATGAAGTCGGTTGACTCCCAGCTCCTCGGCTCCGACCAGACGGGCGACAACTACGACGAGGTGTACACGAAGAACATGCGCGACAACGGCACGCCGCTCACGGCAGCGAGCCTCGGACTCAGCTATCACCAGGGCGGATGGTTCGTTGACCTCAACGGCAACTACTACGACCGCATCTACCTCAGCTACTCTCCGAGCTACCGCTTCAAGTCGGCAGTAGAGGCACGCAACAAGGTGCTCTCACAATATGGCGAGCCCATCATCAACGACGTGACGGGCGAGATTCTCCCCCACGCCCTCGACCAGGCAAAGGGCAAGGGCGGCTTCATGCTCGACGGATCGATCGGACGCAGCATCTATCTCAAGCACGGACAGCTCTCCATCAACCTCATGGTGACCAACATCCTCAACAACCGCAACATCGTGACCGGCGGCTTCGAGCAGAGCCGAAGCGACTACAGCGGAGCAAGCAAGGACAACCCCGACCAGAGCAATACGAAGAAGCGTGCCTACGCTTTCTCGAAGAATCCGTACAAGTTCTACGCTTTCGGCACCAACGGAATGCTCAACATCACGTATAAATTCTAATATATAAGGAATAAGAAATGAAAAGTATCAAATATCTGAGAATGGCTCTCATGGCACTCGCCGTGTCGCTCAGCGCAAGCTCTTGCATGGACGACGACTGGAAAGCACCCGCCGGCGACACTCCTGCCTATGGCAACAACCAGCTTGAGGAGAAGAACGTCATCTCCATCCAGCAGCTCAAGGACACCTACGGAGCTCTTCAGAAGGACCAGGTGAACGACACTGTGCGCATAGCTGAAGGCACACAGATACGCGGCATCGTCACGGGCAACGACATAGAGGGCAACCTCTACAACCAGATCACCGTCGACGACGGCACTGCCGGCATCATCATCTGCGTTGCGCAGGGCGGAATGTTCGGTCAGGTGGCAGTGGGACAGGAGATCCTTGTGGACCTCGGCAATCTCTACTATGGCACCTACCGCACACAGCCCCAGGTGGGCGTGGCATACCACAACGTGGAGAAAGACCAAAACTATCCGAGCCGCATGAACCGCAACGAATGGCAGGAGCGCTTCAAGGCAATCGGCAAGCCCGATCCTGCAAAGGTGCAGCCCATCGTCATCGACAACGTTGACGACCTCAAGAACGAGACCACTGCCTACAAACTCGCCGGACGACTCGTCACGGTAAAGAACGTGGAATTCGACAAGGCTGACGGCACCACGACATACGCTCCCGAATCGGAGGGCTACTCCACGGGATTCGGCGTCACACGCTACTTCAAGAACTGCACCATGCAGAAACAGCAGGTCGGTGTGCGCACAAGCTGCTACGCCGACTTCGCAGCTGAGAAGTTGCCGCAGGGCAAGCTCAACGTGACGGGTATTCTCTCCTGCTACAAGTCGAGCCTCACGAGCAGCTACGGCAACACCGTGCAGTTTGCACTCCGCCAGGCTTCCGACGTACAGAAAGTGGCTGAGTAATCCAGCGTACAAGACATAACACTCATTTTTTTACAAACGAAAAAAACAACATTCAGAATATGAAAAAGATAATGTATTCAGTGCTCGCCCTTGCAGTGGCAGCATTCACATTCACAAGCTGCGAGGACGTACCGGCTCCTTACGGCGACCCCAACAACGGCGGCAACGGCGAGCAGCCCGGCACCGAACTGAAGACCATCTACTCGGAGACTTTCGACAACGGCTCCACACAGTTTACATTCAAGGACGTAAGCCTCTCCGACGGACTCACATACGTATGGAAGGTAGGCTCCTACAATGACAACGGCTATCTCAACGCATCGGCTTTCGCCAACAGCGCCAGCCACGCATCGGAATCATGGGCCGTTTCACCAGCCATCAACCTCAGCGACAGCAAGACCGCCACTCTGTCCTTCACCCACGCCATCAACAAGCTCAACGACACCAGCACCATGAAAGACATGATGACGGCATGGGCTTCCACCGACTACGCAGGCGACGTGAACACAGCCACATGGCAGAAGCTCGAAATTCCTACTTATCCTGCAGGAACAAGCTGGTCGTTCTCCGCTTCAGGCGACATCAGCCTCAACGATTACTGCGGAAAGAACGTAACTATCGCCTTCCGCTACACCAGCACCGACAGCAACTCTGGCGGTTGGGAGATTGACAACTTCGAGGTGAAGGGCGACGGCACTCCTATGGCGACTCCTTCCGACCCCAGCACTCCCGACACTCCCGACACTCCAGGAGCAAGCGGCAACGTGCAGATTGACGGCACCGACCTCACTCTTGTCAACCCGGCTGTAGAGGCAGGCACGGAGACAATCACCTTCAAGCCGTCTGACTTCTTCACGACAAGCGCTACAGATGTAACGACCATCACTCTCTCCGACGGCACAAAGGTTGTGTTCGACAAGAACGGTGAGACCAACGGACCGAAGTTCTACTGTGGCGACGACTACGCCAACATCCGCGTCTACAAGAACAACAAGATTACTTTCGAGGGCAAGAAGGCCATCGCAAAGGTTGTATTCAACTGCGACGTGTACAACAATGCCAATCAGGTCGGCAACGAGACAGCCACTGTCTCCGCAAGCGGCAACAACCTCGTCTACACCAACGTGTTCACAGACTCAACGGGAGGCGGCATACAGCTTCGCTTCAACACCGTAACCATTACTTACGCTAAGTAAACTTATTATTCTATACTAAATGGCCTGCCTTTATCACAACACACGATAAAGGCGGGTCATACTCTATTAAAAAAAACATAACATTATGGCATCTACACCAGATTTCAAGTATGCTCCTATGTTCCAGTTGGGCAAGGACACTACTGAATACCGCCTGCTCACCAAGGAAGGTGTGAGCACCGGTGAGTTTGAAGGAAAGACAATCCTCAAGGTTTCCAAGGAGGCTCTGACATTGCTCGCCCAGCAGGCTTTCCACGACGTAGAGTTCATGCTCCGCCGTGAGCACAACCTTCAGGTGGCAAAGATTCTCTCCGACCCTGAGGCGTCAGCGAACGACAAGTACGTTGCCCTGCAGTTCCTCCGCAACGCAGAGACAGCCTGCAAGGGCATCCTGCCTTTCTGCCAGGACACCGGCACTGCCATCATCCACGGCGAGAAGGGTCAGCGCGTATGGACTGACTTCGAGGATGAGGAAGCTCTCTCGCTCGGCGTCTACAACACCTACACCCAGGACAACCTGCGCTACTCGCAGAACGCTCCTCTCAACATGTACGACGAGGTGAACACACGCTGCAACCTCCCCGCACAGATTGACATCGAGGCTGTTGAGGGCGACGAGTATCGCTTCGTGATGGTTGCCAAGGGCGGCGGCTCTGCCAACAAAACCTATTTCTACCCGATGACCAAGGCCACTATCCAGAACGAGGGCACTCTGCTGCCGTTCCTCGTGGAGAAGATGAAGAGCCTCGGTACAGCGGCTTGTCCTCCTTACCACATCGCATTCGTCATCGGCGGCACATCGGCTGAGAAGAACCTCCTCACCGTGAAGCTCGCCTCAATCAAGTACTACGACTCTCTGCCTACAACAGGCGACGAGACAGGCCGCGCCTTCCGCGACATCGACCTTGAGGAGAAGCTCCTCAAGGAGGCCCACAAGATTGGACTCGGCGCACAGTTCGGCGGCAAGTACCTGGCTCACGACATCCGCGTCATCCGTCTGCCGCGCCACGGCGCAAGCTGCCCGATTGGTATGGGCGTAAGCTGCTCTGCCGACCGCAACATCAAGGGTAAGATTACGAAGGATGGTATCTTCCTCGAGGTTATGGACTCCAATCCTTCTGAACTCATCCCTGAGGAACTCCGTCGTACGGGCGAGGGCACTAAGGGCATCGAGATCGATCTCGACAAGGGCATAGACGCCGTTCGCGCTGAGCTCTCGAAGTATCCTGTCAGCACACGCGTCAACCTCAAGGGTACCATCATCGTGGCTCGCGACATCGCTCACGCCAAGCTGAAGGCTCGTCTCGACGCTGGCGAGGAGATGCCTCAGTACTTCAAGGATCATCCTATTCTCTACGCCGGACCGGCTAAGACCCCGGCAGGCTATCCTTGCGGCTCAATGGGTCCGACAACAGCCAACCGCATGGACCCGTATGTAGACGAGTTCCAGGACCACGGCGCATCGCTCGTGATGATTGCCAAGGGCAACCGCTCGCAGGTAGTGACCGACGCTTGCAAGAAGCACGGCGGTTTCTATCTCGGCACAATCGGCGGCGTGGCTGCCGTTCTGTCACAGAGCTGCATCAAGAGCATCGAGTGCGTGGAGTATCCGGAGCTTGGCATGGAGGCAATATGGAAGATTACCGTTGAGGACTTCCCTGCCTTCATCCTCGTCGACGACAAGGGCAATGACTTCTTCCAGCAGCTGAAGCCGTGGTGCCCTAACTGCAAGTAACGAAAAAGCGCCCTAACCGGGAGAAGGAACGTCACCGCCCTAACTGGGAGAGGGGGCGCCCTCGCCCCCGACATTGACAACTGGGAGAAGGAACGTCACCGCCCTAACTGGGAGAGGGGGCGCCCTCGCCCCCGATATTGACAACCGGGAGAAGGAACGTCCCGCCCTAACTGGGAGAGGGGGCGCCCTCGCCCCCGATATTGACAACTGGGAGAAGGAACGTCCCGCCCTAACTGGGAGAGGGGGCGCCCTCGCCCCCGATATTGACAACTGGGAGAAGGAACGTCCCGCCCACCGACATAAAAGGCATATGCCAAACATGTCGGGGGCGGGGGAGCCCCCTCTCCCAGTTATTTTTTATTCCGTCTTACATGTCGGGGGCGAGGGCGCCCCCTCTCCCAGTTATTTTTTATTCTGTCTTACATGTCGGGGGCGGGGGCGCCCCCTCTCCCAGTTATTTTTTTATTCCGTCTTACATGTCGGGGGCGGGGGCGCCCCCTCTCCCAGTTATTTTTTATTCCGTCTTTATGCTCTCCACCGGATTGCTCGTAGCCACACGCCACGACTGGGCGACTACAGTCAGCACCACCACTGCTGCCACCACTACGAACGCCACGGGGAACAACCACCAGTATATCGGCGTGTGCTCGGCGAAACTCTGCAGCCACTGTCGGCTGAGCCACCATCCGAGCGGAGCAGCCACTACGTATGCCACTACAAGCGGCACCATATATCTCATTGCGAACAACCTAACCACTGCCCCGACGGAACTGCCCATCACCTTGCGTATGGCTATCTCCTTGCGGCGATACTCCGTCTCGAACATCGTGAGCGAGAACACTCCTATTATTGTTATCACGATGCAGATAAGGGCGAAGAGCTTCACTTGCGAGATGAAGCGGAACTCATCCACGTATGTGCGCTGAAGGTCGTCGTCGAGGAAATACATAGTGTATTCCTGCGAGCCGTCAATCTTGTCAAGCACCTGCGCAATGCGCTTCTTAGCCTCTATCTTGTCCTGGTTTTTAGCAACACGCACAAACACATTACTCAAACGGTCGCCCCATCCCTGCAAGTCGGGACCGAAGATGGCGAATGCCACGGCAATCTTGCTGTTGTCGTTGCGCATCGACTTAATCTTGAAGTTGTTGCACACGCCCACAACCAGATAGTTGCCCTCGCCCCATGCATTCTGACGACCAATGGAGTCGCCCACTTGCAGCCATGCGTATTGTTTCATGGCAGCCTTGTTGAGCACATAGGCACCGGTCTTCATGTCCTGCTCGCGGAAGTCGCGACCATCGACAATCTTCAGTCCCATCGTGCGCAAATAGTTGTAGTCGCACGGAATCACCTGGAGCGACATCTGCTTGTCGTCCTTGCCGCGTCCCCAACCCATGTATGTGTCGCCCGCGCCTATCGCATTCTGCGCGTAGCCCACGCTCTCCACGAACGGGAGTTTTGAGAGTTCGGAGCGTATGGCGTCCTTCTTCTCCATAGCCTCATCGGAGAGAGTGGTGTAGAACACTTCGTTCTTGCAGAACCCATAGTCGGCATTGAAGATATAGCGCGACTGACTTGCCATCACACCTATATATATTGCCAGTGCGAACGCCACGACAAACTGCACGCCCATGATAGCCATGCGCAGCTTGCGGCCACGCGGCGAGAGTCCGAACGAGCCTTTCAGCACCATTGCCGGAGCGAATGACGTGCCGTACCATGCCGGAACGACTGCCGACAGCGCACCCACGGCTATCGCAGCTACCACCATTGCAGCCACCAGCGCCCAATGAGCACTGAAGGCGATGTCGCCCGACACGAGCTTCATGCAAGCCTCGCTGCGCCCGAACGCCACAATCAGCAACACGCCAATAAAAAGACCCACTACTGCCAGCGCCACATTCTCCATTATCAGTCGCAAACGCAGACTGCCTGCCGACGCACCCATCACGCGCCGCGTGTTGATGCCGCGTATGCGCATAGGCATCTCGGAGAGGGTGAAGTTGAGCAGATTGAGCATGGCAATGAAGATGACGAAGAACGACGCCACGGTGAGCACGTCAACCACACTGCGGTTGCCCTTGTCCTTCATGCCTACGCCAGAGAAATAGACATCGTCCATCGACGTGAGGCGGAACTTCATGCCCACCTGCCTGTCGAACTCCTTCTCGTCGTCGATGCCGTTAGCCTTCATGAACGCCTGCTTGAATCCACGCTCCACCTTCGGCGCGTTGACAGCATCGTCGAGCCGTACATATATACTGAAGCTCCACTCACCCGTGTCCTGCAATCCCTCGTCGTTCTCGCAGTGGTACAGACCATTGCCGATGGTGCAGTTGTCGGGCATATCCTCGCTCACGCCCACGACAGTAATTTCCTTGTCGTCCGACAAGAATGTCTTGCCCACTGCATTTGCCGTGCCGAACATTTTCTCGGCTGTGCTGCGACTAACGATAGCGGTGGGTGCGCCCGACACCCATTCTTTACTGCTGCCATAGAGCAGCTTGCCGCAGAAAAACTCGATGCCAGGCTTGCTTAGGTTCACAATGGGTATCTCCACCTCGCGCCCGTTCACCTTGACAGTCGCATCGTTCACGTATGGCGACACGTCCATTGCTGCCTCTACATGGGGCACATCCTTCAACAGCGTGACGAACGGGCGGCAAGCCTCGCCGCCCCAACGGTCGCCGAACACGCCGCCGTAAATCTCAAGACGAAACGTGCGCTCATGGTCGGGTATGTTGTGGTTGTAGGTGCGGTTGTATATCACCTGTGTCATGAACAGGTAGAACGTCGCCACGGCGATGCCCAGCCCCAAGAGGTTGAGCACGGTTGCCACGCGGTAGCGGCGGAACATATATAATAATGTTTTCATAATTACAGAAGTTTGTCGTTGTTTGTCACCACCTGTCCGTCAAACAGATTGATTATGCGGTTTGCCATCTGCGCGTCGTGCTGCGAGTGGGTCACCATCACTATCGTCGTGCCCTCGGCATTGAGCTGCGAGAGAAGTTCCATCACAGCCAGACCGCTCTTCGAGTCGAGATTACCCGTAGGTTCATCGGCGAGTATCAGCTTGGGCTTGCCCACCACGGCACGTGCTATTGCCACGCGCTGCTGCTGTCCGCCCGAGAGCTGCTGCGGATAGTGCTTGGCACGCTGGCTAAGCCCCACCTTGCGCAGAATCTCCGTCACGCGCTCGCGGCGCTCCTTCGACGGCACACCGAGATAGCGCAGCTGCAGGTCGACATTCTCCTCGACGGTAAGCTCGTCAATCAGGTTGAAGCTCTGGAACACGAAGCCGATGCGTCCGCGGCGATACTTCGTGCGATCCTTCTCGCGCAGCTTGCCCACCGGTTCGCCGTCGAGCCAGTACTCGCCACCGTCGGGATTGTCGAGCAGTCCTAATATGTTAAGTAGCGTTGACTTGCCGCAGCCGCTCGGGCCCATTATGGCTACAAACTCGCCGTCCTCTACATTTATGCTGACGCCGTTGAGAGCAACGGTCTCCACTTCTTCCGTGCGGAAGATCTTGGTAAGGTTTTCTGTCTTTATCATAGTCGTATTTAATTTTATCGTTCAATATTAAGTATTTGGTAAGAATGCTATTTTCATCATCCCGCCACGGATGTGGCAAGCACGAGCCACGGATGTGGCGAGCACGAGCCACGGCTGTGGCAAGCGCGGGTCGCGACCGTTGTAAGCATGAGCCACGGCCGTGGCACGACATAATTATGACCGCAGCGAGACAACATTCGGGCTTCATTTAAGAATCAACACCTCGTTGTCTTTAAACGCTTCGTAGCCGCTTGTGATGACGCGCTCGCCCGGTTCCAGTCCGTCGGTCACCTCGTAGTATTTCGGGTTCTGGCGTGCAATGCTGATGTTGCGGCGATAAGCCTTCTTGCCCGAGCGGTCGAGCACGTATATCCAGTTGCCACCCGTTGCCTGGAAGAACGTGCCGCGCGGGATGAGCGTAGACACAGTCGACTTGCCGAGGGCGAGCTCAAGATAGTAGGTCTGTCCGCTGCGCATCTGTGCGGGGCGCGAGCCTACGAACACGAAGTCGGTGCGGAACGAGCCGTCGCGCACTTCGGGATATACCTTGCGCACGCGCAGCTGATACTGCCGTCCGTCGCGCGTGATGGTGGCGATGAGTCCCGGACGCACGCGGTCGATGTAGTGCTCGTCGATTTTCGCCTCAATCTTGAAGTCGGAGAGGTCGTTGATCTGTCCGATGTTCTGTCCGGCAGTGATGTTTTGTCCAAGTTCAACATCAAGAAGTCCCAGTTCGCCGTCGATGGCAGAGCGCACCTCGAGCTTGCCCTTGCGCTCGCGCACGAGCACTACGTTCTTGCGCATATTGTCGAGATTGTCCTCCATCTGCGCCATCTGCACATTGCGGTAGACGCTGTCCTGACGGAGTCGCTGACCCACGAGGCGGTGCTTGCGGCGTGCGAGGTCGTAGTCCTCCTTGCTCTGCTGGTACACCTCGCGACTGATGAGTTTCTCCTTGTAGAGCCGTGCGTTCTGCTGGTAGGCGCGTTGCTTGCGCTGCACGTCCATGTCGAGCGTAGCCTGCTCGGTGCGGTTGTTGAGTCGGTCCTGGAGCATAGTGACCTGCGTGTTGCGCAGCAGGTTCTGCTTCTCGGCAAGCTCTGCCTCGGCATTGAGAATCTGCAGGTCGAGGTTGCTGTTGCTCAGTCGAAGTATGACGTCGCCCTTGTGGACGCGTGCTCCTTCCTCTACGACCTTCTCGCGCACGATGCCGCCTTCCTCGGGCGATATCTGCACAATCTGTATAGGCAGCACCTGACCGTTGAGGCGCACATAGTCGTCGAACTTGCCGCGCGTGACGCTGCTTATGGTGATGTCCGAACTGTCGACGGTCATCGTGCTGGCTGTCGATCCAAAGGCGAGCCACACGAGCAGCACCGCCAACAATACTCCGCCGCCGATGTACCATGCGTAGCGGCGCAGGAATGATTTCTTTTCTATTTGTCTGTCCATAACTTTAACTGGGAGAGGGGGCGCCCTCGCCCCCGAAAGGGGTAAAGGCTTCGACCTCAATATTTTAATTTATGATATTGTTTCCGGGAGATGTGTCGGGGGCGAGGGCGCCCCCTCTCCCAGTTATTTCCACAACCCTTTTCCCTCGTAATAAGCCAAGAGCTTCTGGTTGTACATCTGTGTCAACCTGCTCTGCAGCAATTTCACTCGGCTTTGCAGCAGTGTCACCGCCGCCGTGCGCACATCTATCGACGAGGCGAGTCCCTCCTCATACTTGCGTGTGGTCAGGTGTGAGGCAATGCTGTCGGCATCAACCTGCTCCGCCATCTTCGCCACCTCCTTGCGACTGTTCTCCACGTCGGCAGCTGCCTCAACTATCATGCGGCGCAGTTCCGACTGCTCGTAGGCAAGGTTCTCCTGCGCTTGGCTGAGGGCTATCTTGCGGCGGCGTATGTTGGACGTGGTGGAGAGTTGGTTGAAGATAGGTATCGAGAGCGAAAGCCCAACAAACTGTCCGGCATTGTTCTTGAACTGTTCGGAGAAGGAGGCGTGTCCTCCTTTGTCCAGGTTTCTATAGAATGAGGTGGACACGCCACCCGAGAGAGAGAGCGTAGGGAGCAACGCGCCGCGTGCGGCACGCAGACTATAACGGGCAGCCTCAACACTCATCCGTGCCTTCTCAATGCGTGGGTTGACTGTGGAGGCAAAGGAGAATATCTCCTCGGGAGAGTCTGAGGCAGAAGAGCCTGAGGCGAGAGAGTCTGTGCCATGATATTCAGTTTCATCTGATGGCTTCACGACGGCGAGCGCCGAGTCGGCAGGATAGTTCATGAGCTGCTTCAGGGCGAGCAGAGCCTTGGTGGTCTGCGTCTGCATGTGCGCCAGCTCGTATTCGTCGGCGGCGAGCGTGGCACGCATCTGAGCTACGTCGGCATCGCTCTTCTGTCCCACCTCTGCCATCACCTCTGTCTGGTGGAGAAGGGCGCGGCTCTCCTCGCGCTTCTGCGAGGTCTCGTCGACAGCCCCCTGACAATACACAAGATCCATGTAGGCTTTGTATACCTTCAGCGCCACATCGTCGCGCTCAGCCTGCAAGCCGCTGCGCCCCATGGCTACGTTGGCCTTGGCGAGGCGCAACTGGTTGTAGCGTTGCAGTCCGTCGAACAGCGTCAAGGCTGCCTGCAGTCCGTAGCCGTTGTAGAGCGTGCTCACGTTGGTGTAGGTATTGGTGGACGGGTCGATGGCGCGTCCGAAGTTGACTTGTCCCGACACCGAGCCGTACACCTCGGGCAGGAATGCTCCTATGGCGCGTGTCTTTGCAGCACGGCTGTCGTCGAGAGCGAAATGCTGCTGCGCCACGCTATGGCTGTGGTCGGCGGCATACTGCATGCAGCGCTCCACGGTCCACGGCTCGGCGGCTGCGGCTGCGGCTGTGACAGCCATGACGAATATTGCTAAAAACAGTCTTTTCATCTTCTTCTTGTTTTTTATGACACTGCAAAGATAGAATCTTTCAAAGCTTCGCGACCGCCTTATTCCGCAGAAAAACGACCGACACGACAGAATTCCTCTAAAAGTGTATGATTTTCATACACTCCTAACTGGGAGAGGGGGCGCCCTCGCCCCCGACAACAATTGCGAAGGGGGCGCTTAACTGGGAGAGGGGGCGCCCCCGCCCCCGACAACCATAACTGGAAGAGGGGGCGCCCCTCGCCCCCGACAACAATAACTGGGAGAGGGGGCGCCCTCGCCCCCGACAACAAAAGGGAGGGTAAACTATATATACATAAGTCGGTCGGGACGAGGGCGTTCTCTCTACAAGTTAGGATGACATCTTGCATCCGCACAGGTCGGGGGGCGAGGGCGCCCTCTCTCCCAGTTAGGGTGGCGCCCTCGCCCATTCAAAAAAAGAGATGAAATCATTTGCGGGCAAGACTAAATTTAACTACATTTGTAGCATGACATACAACTACAACACTATAATAATAGTCGACGACAACCCCGCCATACTGACGGCACTGAAGATATGCCTCGCCACGGAGTTCGCGCGTATCGTCACCATGACGTCGCCCGACATGCTCGTGGCCACACTCGCCAAGGAGGAGGCTGTCGACGCCGTGCTGCTCGACATGAACTTCTCGCTCGGAGTGAACACGGGGCAGGACGGGCTCTTCTGGCTACGCGCCGTGAAGAAGCTGCATCCTAACACGCCCGTGGTGCTCATCACTGCCTATGCCGACCTGCAACTCGCAATAAAGGGGATGAAGAGCGGAGCCGCCGACTTCATCACCAAACCGTGGGACAACAACGAACTCATACAGAAACTGCACGATGCCATCGACCGCAGTCGCGAGGTGGTGCCGCTCGACGAGGTGGAGCAGCAGCACGTGCGCAAGGTGGTGGAACAGTGCCACGGCAACATGAGTCGCGCTGCGGAGATGTTAGGGATAACAAGGCAGACTCTCTACAAGAAAATAAAAAACCAACAATAATTGGGAGAGGAGGCGCCTTAACTGGGAGAGGGGGCGCCCCCGCCCCCGACAACAACTGCAAAGGAGGCGCCTTAACTGGGAGAGGCCCCCCCGCCCCCGACAACAACTGCAAAGGGAGGCTCTACATATACACTTATCGATCGGGGGCGAGGGCGCCCCCTCTCCCAGTTAAGGAGCGCCCCGCCCAGTGTTGTAACAAACGACAAAACATCAATTCATGACATTATATATATTAGCAACCATCATAATGGCATCGCACATCACTCCCCTATCCTACGGAGAAGTGATAGCCGCCCTTGTAGGCGTGGGAGTGGGAATCATGCTATGCCTCTTCTGGCTCTACCGCCGTCAGCGGCTACTCTCCATGCGCGTGAAGCTTATGCGCGAAGCGCTGCACAACCGCGACTTCACCTTCCGCTTGCCCACCGACAGCCGTTTGCCCGGAGAGCGCGACCTGCAATCTGCGCTCAACGACATGAGCAGCGAGATTAACCATCTGCTTGCACGCAACGAAGTGGAGTCGTGGCAACGGCTCACGCGCGTTCTGACACACGAGATAATGAACGCCATCGCCCCCATATCAAGCATCACGCAAGCCTACATCGCCAGTCCGCTCGTAAAGGGCACACCGCTTGAGGAAGGCATGCAAGCCATACACGACACCACACGCAGCCTTCAAACCTTCGTCGACAACTACCGCAAACTTACACTGCTGCAACCAACCAATATCCAACCAGTTGACCTTACCCGTCTTATCGAAAGCATGAAAACACTCTACCCCAATGTAGAGTGGCATACAAGTGAGCAAGGAAACAACGCCAATCGCGCACATAACATCATCGTCAACGCCGATGCCGGAATGTTCCGCCAAGTGGCCGTCAACATCATAAAGAACGCCATTGAAGCCGGGGCACACCACATCGACGTGCGTACCAATACCATGAATGGATGCACACATCTGCTCATCAGCAACGATGCACCACCCATTTCCCCTGAGGTGGCACGCGAGATATTCATCCCCTTCTTCACCACCAAGACCACTGGCTCTGGCATCGGACTCCCTCTCGCCCGACAGATGATGATGGCGCAGGACGGCGAATTATGGCTCGCCGACAAACCGGTGGCTGGCTATCACACTACGTTTGTTGTGGCGTTCAAAAGAAACTGATTAAAAGAAACTAATTAATGAAAAAAGGTTTTTAAATGTAATACTCTCTTTAATAACAGAATAAATGAGTAATTTTGCCGCTCACAAGATTATTTATATTATATGGACTTTAATTTCATAGGAACCATTTGGTCGCTTCTTCCTCCTGTTGTCGCCATTGCGTTGGCATTGAAGACCAAGGAGGTATATTCATCACTGTTCATCGGAATTGTGCTCGGTGCTGTACTCTATTGCATATCGATGGGCACCGGCTTCGAGGGATTTCTCACACATCTGCTTAACGACACTGTAGGCACGGGAGCTGACGCCAAGTCGTACGGACTCATCCATTGCCTCTCCGACTCATGGAACGTTGGAATCCTCGTGTTTCTCGTAGTCCTCGGCTCCATAGTGTCGCTGATGAACAAAGCGGGTGGCTCTGCCGCATTCGGCCGATGGGCAGCAAGACACATAAAGTCGAAGATTGGCGCACAGCTTGCAACCATCATCCTCGGCATTCTTATTTTCATCGACGACTATTTCAATTGCCTTACGGTGGGTTCCGTAATGCGACCCATAACCATGCGCTATGGCGTAACAAAGGAGAAGCTTGCCTATCTCATCGACTCCACGGCAGCCCCAGTGTGCATCATATCGCCCATATCAAGCTGGGCGGCTGCCGTCTCGGGCTTCGTTTCAAGTGGGGAGAATGGTCTGGCATTGTTCTGCCGTGCCATACCTTTCAATTTCTACGCCTTCTTCACAATCATTTTCATGTTCATGATAGTGATTAGCGGCTTCGACTTCAAGGCAATGAGCAAATACGACGCAAGACTAAGAGAATGGTACGAACGCAACGGGATGCAGCTCGACGAGGTCAGCGACACAAAACTGCACATTGTGGAACATGGCGTCGGCGCTAAGGCTAAAGAAAAGAGTGCAGACAAAGCAAAAGGTTCGGTTGCCGACCTCGTGGTGCCTATCCTTATGCTCATCATCTTCTGCATGGCAGGTATGCTCTACTCGGGAGGATTCTTCGACGCTACAAACGCCTACTATCATGACTTCATCAATGCATTTGCAGCAAGCAACGCTTCTGTTGGACTGGTGATAGGCTCTCTTGCATCGCTCATCTTCACCATAGCAATGTTCGTGGCAAGACGCACGCTTAAGTTCGACGACGCCATGAGCTGTCTGATAAAGGGTTTTGAGGCTATGGTACCGGCAATTCTTATTCTCACACTTGCCTGGACACTCAAAAGCATGACCGACTCCCTTGGAGCCGCCCAATACGTGTCGGGGGTCGTGGCAAGCAGCGCCGCTGGTCTGCAAATGCTTCTACCTGCCATCGTATTCATCGTGGCTGCACTTCTTGCTTTTGCCACAGGCACCTCATGGGGCACTTTCGGCATCTTGATACCGATATGTATTGCCGTGTTCCCGCCTGCAGCTCCATTGCGCATCATTTCCATCTCGGCATGTATGGCAGGCGCTGTATGCGGCGACCACGTGTCACCCATCTCCGACACAACCATCATGGCATCTGCCGGAGCGGAATGTAAACACGTCCACCATGTCTCCTCACAGCTTCCTTACGCCGTCACCGTGGCGTGCATCTCATGCCTTACTTTCGCCGTGGCAGGATTCACGCAACAACTGGGTATGCTCACGAGCTGCATAGTGTCGTGGATATTCGGATTGGCTATGCTCTTCGCAGCCACAACAATAATGAAGAAGAGAAGACACTAATCATATCTTTACTACAATGTGCCTTTTATAGAGCACCCAAGCGACAAATCCAACCAACGCCACGACTGTTGCGGCAAAACAGAAGGAGGCGAGTTGGTTGTCGCCAACCATACTTGCCCACAAGCTGTAATAACACTCTTGTAGTGTTCCGCCCGGTAACTTTATGGAGTAAAGACCTATATCAACAAGTTCTCCAAGCACATAGCAGAAGAGCGGGTTGACACCAAATACAAGGAAAAAAGTATTGCCATTTGAAATGTCCTTCAGATCAATTATGAAGGCAAGCGACGCGAAGCATAGCAGTGAGTAGCCACAAGTGACGAGCACATAAGTGGAAGACCATACTTTCTTGTTTATCGGGCACACATCACTAAATAACATTCCGACAATAAGCATCACGGTCCCAAAGAAAAACATACTCAACACCTTGTCGCGTGTATCAGATTGCCGCAATACCAACTTTCCAACACAAAAGCCTATCATCACATGCGCTACACTCGGCAGTGTGCTAAGTATTCCTTCCGGGTCAAGCCCGTTGTCTACATACATATGGGACAGTCCCAACACCCGCTGGTCTACCACAGCCAACACCGAACTACCATCCATGGCATATCCTTTTAGAATGGAAAGCATGGCAGCATAAAAAAATAATATCGTAACAATGAGTGGCACAAACACACGATGTGGCACGGAGAGAGCCAACACCGACACAATGAGATAACACAAAGCGAACCTCTGCAACACTCCCATTATGCGTAGATTAGACAAAGAAGGCATTCCTGCAGCAAGCCAGTTGAGAAGTAAGCCTATCATAAACAGAACAATAGTTCGCTTCACTATTTTATAAAACACTTCTTTCGTAAACTTAAATGCTGTCTTTTTCATGGAGATACACGTTGTAATCCCCATTATGAATAGGAAGCAAGGAAACACCATGTCTGTCAAGGTCAACCCATTCCAGACGGAATGTGACAACTGGGGGTAGATGTGTTCCCATGAGCCAGGACTGTTGACTGTTACCATGAGCATAATAGTCAATCCCCGCAACACATCCAGAGAAACTAAACGTTTGCTTTTTGCCATTGTATTAATAATAAGGTTTTAATTATTAGTTGCAAGTTATGCAAAATTAAAAAAAAAATCTCAGACATCGGACTATCCCCAAATATTATTGACGGATTTGTCCTTATTTGTATCATCATTATAAAAACAAGCCTTCATGTCAAAAAGAACATGTCTTCATGTCTTCATGTCAATAAAATCTTGTCTTCATGTCAAAAAATCATGTCTTCATGTCTTCATGTCAAAAAATCATGTTTTCATGTCCAAACACAAAAAAAGGTCTCCAAAGTCGTTAGACCTTGAAGACCTC
>ERZ808270.162-NODE-162-length-42524-cov-30.847088_pt1 | contig 42524 bp, 28 predicted proteins | sample MGYA00521082_ERZ808270 | MGnify/ENA primary metagenome ERZ808270 (study PRJEB31516, sample SAMN03275594) | gut metagenome | biome: mammalia-associated habitat; material: feces | host: Papio cynocephalus | place: Kenya | collected 2012-07-27 ... | reverse complement strand
AGTAAGAGCAGACACCTACCAACTCCCAGAACAAGTACATCTGGAAGATGTTGGTAGCTACTACCAAGCCCAACATACTCATGGTGAAGAGGCTCAAGTAAGCGTAGAAACGCTGCATACCCTTCTCGTATTCCTCAACCTTGTAGTTCTCGTCACGCTCTGCCATGTAGCCGAACGAATAGATGTGAACCATGAAGCTGACGGTGGTAATCACGATGAGCATCAATACAGAGATTGGTGTCAAGCGGAAACCAATGTTGAAGGTCAACAACTCGGTAAACTTCAACCATGTGAAATTAAATACGGTAACAGTTGGGTACAAGCCTGTGGAGGCGTCACGACCAACGGCGAAGAAGTACTCGTATGCGGTGTAAAGCGACATAGCGAATACGCAACCCATCAATACGGTACCGATGAAGGCTGCTACCGGTCTTTTCATCTTCATACCCGCAAGTCCCAGAACCAGGAAGCTCAGGAATGGGAGAAGAAGTATCAAAAATGCATAACTGTAATTCATTGTCTTACTTTAGAATTTCATGTTTTCAATACTGTTCACCTGGTCACTGTGATAGTTGCGGTAAACGTTAATAATGATAGCCAATGCTACGGCTGTCTCGGCTGCTGCCACTCCGATGCTGAACAATGTGAAGAAGAAACCTTCCAACTGTCCAGGGAAGAGGATGCGGTTGAACACAGCGAAGTTCAAGTCGGCTGCGTTCAATACAAGCTCAATGGAGATGAGCATGGCAACGAGGTTTCTACGGGTGCAGAAGCCATACACACCGATGAAGAACAAGAGTGCTGAGAGCACGAAGAAACATTGTACTGGAATCATTTCTTATCCTCCTTTCTTGCGATTAAGATACCACCGATGATACATGCCAACAAGAACACAGAGATAAACTCGAATGGCAATACATAGCCATACTTGTCAGCACCTACCAGTGCAGAACCTACCTGGTCCATAGGCACCTCGGTGTCGGCCACTGTTGCAGCCATGTCGATGAAATGGTTCTTGAGAACGATGACTGCCAAGGTGACGAAACCTACGAGGCAGACGAGGGCGCGGCCGATGACCTTGCTACCCTTCACGTGTTCCAAGAGACCCTGAAGTGTGCGCTTGCTAACGAGCTGGATGGCAAAGACATAGAGCATGGTGATACCACCTGCATACACTGAGATCTGAGCGGCACCCAGATAAGTGTAGTCGAGCAGGAAGAACATGCCAGCTACGCCAAAGAGCACGAACAACAAGAATGTTGCCGCACGCATGATGCGCTTGGTGAACACGCACATCAAAGCTGAGCCAAGGATGACTACAGCCAAGATGACGAACATAAATAAATTTGCTGTTATCATTTTCTGATAGTCCTCCTATTACTTAGTCTTGGTGTTAAACTTACCGATTTCGAGCGGTGCGCCACCGTCGATGAGGTTTGGAAGGCTTCCGCCCTTATATACCTCCTTGTCGAGGTGCATCACCAACTTGTTGCGGTCGAAGACTGCGTTCTCGAAATCGTTGACAAACTTGATTGCACCGAAGTTACATGCGTTGACGCAAAGCTCGCAGAACATGCAGTCGCCGAGGTCGTACTGATAATCGACCAAGCGACGCTTCTTCTTGCCGGTCTCCTCATCAACCACCATCTCGGTCTGAATCTTGATGGTGTCGTTAGGGCATGACTTCTCACACAATGTACAGCCCACACACTTGTAAGCCTCGTTCTCATCACGAACGAAGACCAAGCGACCACGGAATCGTGGAGACACGTGGAGTGTAGTCTTGCGGTTCTCAGGATATTGCTCTGTACTCTTAGGTGTGAAGTACTCCTTCATGGTAGTCTTCATACCAATGGCGAGGGTTTTCAGACCCGCTGCAATACCGCCGAAATATGAATTGTTAGACATACTTTCTTATTATTATAATAATGTATATTACTTATTATACTTGTTTTACCTGGAACTTCCGAGGAATTATCCGTGGAATCCGAATGCTACGCATACGGTCATCAATACCAAGATAACCAATGACAATGGCATCAAGTACTTCCACTCCAACTTCAGGATCTGGTCGATACGGAGACGTGGGAATGTCCAACGTACCCACATCAAGAGCCATACCACAGCAAAGGTTTTGCCGAAGAACCAGATGAAGCCTGGGATGAGGTTCATCAAGTTGTCGAAGCCCTCGATACCAATGTTCAATGGAGCCCAACCACCGAGGAATACGGTAGAAGCGATACCAGAGATAACGAAGAGGTTGAGGTACTCAGCCAAGTAGTAGAAACCGAAGCCCATACCTGAATACTCGGTGTGGTAACCTGCGGTCAACTCACTCTCGGCCTCAGCCAAGTCGAAAGGACCACGGTTTGCCTCGGCGTTACCGGCTACGAGGAATACCAAGAATGCCAAGATAGCTGGCACATGGCCCTTGATAATCAACCAGTTCCAAGCACCTGTCTGTGCCTCCACGATACCGCTCACCTGCATGGTGCCTGTGAGAACAACTGCGGAAATCAAGCACAATCCGAGTGACATCTCGTAAGAGATCATCTGTACGGCACCACGCATGGCAGATACCACAGAGTACTTGTTGTTGGAAGCCCAACCAGCGAGGAAGATACCCAGTACGCCGATAGAGCTAACGGCTGTGATGAGGAACACGCCCACGTTGAAGTCGAGGATATGCGCACCCTTGTTCCAAGGAAGGAACGAGAAGGTACCCACAGAGGCAATGATCACGAGGAAAGGTGCCAAGTAGTAGAGCAACTTGTCGGCTCTATCCACAGCGAAGATCTCCTTGATCAACATCTTGAGCACGTCGGCGAACACCTGGAAGATACCCCAAGGACCTACACGCATAGGGCCAAGACGGCACTGGAAGTAGGCACACACCTTACGCTCCATGAAGATAAGTACGATGGCTATCAAAGCGTAAGCAGTCAAAATGCAGACACCGATGAGCACGCACTCTATCAGAATCGACAGGAAGTCACCCAAGCCCAATGTCTGGCGAAGGAGATTGTCGATAAATGTTGTTACTATACTGAAATCAAACATTTCTTATATTATTGAGAATGTTTATACCTTATTATATATATTAACGGTCGATGTCTGGGATGACGAAGTCGATGGCAGCACCCGTTGTGATGAGGTCGGCAATCTTCTGACCGCGAAGCATTGGGTCGAGCGCACCTGTCAATGACAAGCCCATCGGACGCATCTTCATACGGTAAGGACTCTTGTCGCCCTTGCTATCGAGATAGACACCAAACTCACCGCTGGCTCCCTCTACAGAGAAGTACCACTGTCCCTCTGGAACCTTGATGATTGGCTTCTGCTTGATGTAGAACTCGCCCTCTGGGATGTTGTCGATGAGCTGCTCGATGATGTCGAGGCTCTGGTACAACTCCTGGATGTGGCAGTAGTAACGATCCATACTGTCGCAACCGGTCATGGTGATTTCCTTCCACTCCACCTTGTCGTACATATCGTATGGATGACGCTTACGAGTATCGTTCTTCCAACCTGCGGCACGACCGGCAGGACCGGTAACGGCGTAGTTGATACAATCCTCAAGACCCATCACACCGACTTTCTCCAAACGATTGTGAGTGATCACGTTGTCGCCGAATACGTCGAGGTACTCCTGAATCATTGGACGGAGATACTTGCAGAGAGTCTTCACGTTCTGTACGAAGTTAGGGTCGATGTCAGCCTGGCAACCACCGATGCGGTAGTAGTTCTGAATCAAGCGACCACCTGTGGTCTCCTCCATCACGTTCAATACGTGCTCACGGTCACGCATGCAGTAAAGGAATGCAGTCAAGGCACCCAAGTCCTGTGCAGTACAACCGAGGTAGAGCAAGTGAGAGTCGATACGCTGAAGCTCATCCATGATGGTACGGATATAGTGGATGCGATCGGAAAGTTCGATACCCATACCCTCCTCGATGACGCCTACGAGAGCGTGGCGGTGCATCATGGCAGAGAGGTAGTTCAGACGGTCGGTCAAAGCCAAGGTCTGAGGATAAGTCATACCCTCCCACATCTTCTCGATACCACGGTGGATATAACCGAGATGAGGATAGATGCGCTTCACGGTCTCGCCGTCGATGACGGTCTGCAAGCGGAGCACACCGTGGGTAGAAGGGTGGTTAGGACCGATGTTGACCACATAGTCATCATCGTCGAAGCGACGCTTCTGGGTAGCAACCAAGTGACCATCCTCGCTCAATGTGTATTCCACGGTGAAATCATCCTCAGGCTCGTCGGTGCAAGGGAACTTGTTGGCCTCAGGGCTCATGTCGAAGTCCTTGCGCAATGGGTAGCCCTGGAAGTCGGTGCGGAGGAAGAGACGGCGCATGTCTGGGTGACCCAAGAACTTGATGCCGACGAAATCGAATACTTCACGCTCCAACAAGTCAGCTACCTTCCAGAGGTTCACTACTGTAGGGATTACATCAGAGCCATCCACATTCTTGGCGATGGTCTTCACGGACTGGCGCTCGTTGTTCTGAGTGTTCTCCAGAATGTAGATACATCCGAGACCTTCCTCACCGAAGTCCTCACCGATGATGGTAACAAGGTAGTCGAAATGCTTCTCGTTCTTCAACTTCGCCATCTCAGCGGCGAAATTGTCAAAACTCAATTCAATATTATTCAGTTTCATGTTCTTATACCTTATTATATTAATCAGTTAGACCTTTCTGAGGGTCGAAATCCTCAGGTACTTCAGTTACGATGATAGGCTCCTTGTGTCCGAGCTTCTCAGCATCAGTAAGGTTCTCGTTGCTCAAGCCACGAAGACCACCCTTGCTCATACTCAGCTCCTTCTCCTCGCTGTTCATCTTGTGGTTGGCACCACCGAAGAACTTCTCTACCTTTACCTTACGCTGCAACTGCATCATACCGTAAAGGATAGCCTCTGGGCGTGGAGGACATCCAGGGATATACACATCCACAGGAACCAACTCGCTGATACCACGAACCACGTTGTAGCTCTTCTTGAACGGACCACCAGAGATGGTGCATCCACCCACAGCTACCACATACTTAGGCTCAGCCATTTCATCATACAAACGCTTGAACACAGGCGCCATCTTGTTGGTGATAGTACCGGCGCACATGATCAAGTCTGCCTGGCGTGGAGAGTTACGTGTTACCTCGAAACCGAAACGTGAGAAGTCGTAGCGGGCACAACCCACGGCCATGAACTCGATACCACAGCAAGAGGTACCGAAGGTCAGAGACCAGAGAGAGTTGCTACGTCCCCAGTTGATAGCGGCGTCGAGCGAACCAACTACCACATTCGCACCACCCTCGTTGAGCTCTTGCGCAATCTTCTCGAGGGTGTCGTTGTCCTTAAACTCGTCGTAAGGAATACTCTTGATAGAGGCTCTTTTGTTTACTTCCATTCCAATGCTCCTTTCCGCCAAGCGTAAGCCAGGCCAAATACCAATACCAACAAGAAGAACCCGATGCTCACGAGAGCCATAGGTCCAAACTGCTTAACTACGACTGCCCATGGGTAAAGCAGCACGGTCTCAATGTCAAACATCAAGAAAAGGATGGCGAAGAGATAGTAGCCGATATGGGATGGCAACCAGGAGCTGCCACGAGTCGGAATACCACACTCGAAAGGTTCACCCTTAACCGGATTGTATGAACGCGGACCGATAAGCTTAGCGATGACGTAAGCAGCCACCACCAGTGTTACAGCCGTCAGCAAAACGGTGATAAATAGTGTAAAGTTCATAAAAATTGTTATAACGTTATTTGTTTAAATGCTTCTAAGCGACTGCAAAGGTAACAAATAATTCTGAAAGAATGTGTTTTTCAAGTGTTAAATGTTAAATCACACCTAAAAAAAGTGTTTTTAGTATGAATATTCTGCACTGTAGCACACATATTCTACAGTGCAGAATACACTTTATTATTTGAACAGTCCGTAAAGCTTATTTGAACAGTCCATAAAGCTCGGAATCTATCAAGTCGCATATTTTGCGGAAATCCTCGGGCTTGTCGGCAAACTCCAAGTTGTCGCCATCCACCACGATGAGACGACCCTTGTAGTTCTTGATCCACTCCTCATAGCGATTGTTCAAGCCCTGGAGGTAGTCTATGCGGATGCTCTTCTCGAAGTCTCTGCCTCGCTTCTCGATATGCTTCACAAGCGTTGGAATACTGCTCTTGATGTATATCATGAGGTCTGGGAGCTTGACGAGACTAATCATCAGGTCGAAGAGGTCGGTGTAGTTGTCGAAATCTCTATCGCTCATCATGCCGATGTCGTGGAGATTAGGGGCAAAGATGCGGGCATCCTCGAAGATGGTTCTATCCTGCACGATGGTCTCATCGGAACGAGAAATCTCCACTACGTCGTGGAATCGCTTGTTCAAGAAATAAATCTGGAGATTGAACGACCAACGCTCCATATCCTTATAGTAGTCAGCGAGATAAGGATTGTTATCCACTGGCTCGAAGTTTGCCTTCCAGCCATAACGTTTGGCAAGCATTTTGGTGAGGGTAGTCTTGCCGCTACCGATATTTCCAGCTATTGCTATATGCATTGAAATCAATGTTAAATGTTGAATGTTAAATGTTGAATTGGGCTGCGCCATCTAGTTTTCTGTGGAGCACAAAAGGTTAGTTTTCTTTTGAGAACAAACCGAAAAGCTTGGCATCAATCTTATCGATGATTTCGCCGAATTGTTTGGGATTGTGCTCGAAGTCGAGGTCATCGACCTCTACGATGAGCACCTTGCCCTTATAATGGTTCTTGATGAAATCCTCGTAGAGATTGTTGATGCCTTCCAGATAGTCGATAGGCATTTTCTGCTCATAATCCCTGCCACGCTTCTGAATGTTCTTGACGAGATGAGGCACCGAGGAGCGGAGGTAAATCATGAGTTCCGGCATCTTAATCACTTCCATCATCGCCTCGAAGAGTTCCATGTAGGTATCGTAGTCGCGCTGGTCCATGTTGCCCATCGCCCTATTGTTGGCTGCAAAGACATACACGCCCTCGAAGATGGTGCGGTCCTGAATGACCGTCTCCTTGCTGTGCTGAATCTCCAGGAGGTTCTTGAATCGCTGCTTGAGATAGAACACCTCCATATTGAGCGCCCATCGGGGAATGTCCTTGTAATAGTCGTCGATATACGGATTCTCCGCCACAGGCTCCAGATACTTCTTCCAGCCATAGTGCTTGGCGAGCATATTGGTGAGGGTGGTCTTGCCGCTACCGATGTTTCCTGCTACTGCTATATACATTTATTCTAATGAATAATTAAGAATTAATAATTAAGAATGAGGGCTTCCCCTATTCTCTGCGATGCAAAAGTACAATAAATATTTGGGATAAACAAAAAAATGCGCCAAAATCGGCGCATTCTCTTATATATTAGCACACGGATCTCACAGATCTCATGGATATTACATCGCAAACGATGTTTATCGTTATTTCTGTATTGCTATTATCATATTACCATTTTAATAAAAACTAAAATAATATAAACCAAGACCGAGAGGTCTTAGAATCCGTGAGATTCGTGAGATCCGTGTGCAAAAATATTAATACTCTCGCTCGATGAGTTCGAGACACATGCGGCTGTTGTGATAAGGACACTTCCAGAAGCCTGCCTTGTCATCCTCCTTATTCACCGAACCGTCTTCGAGGATTGCCCAGTGCCACTCGCCGTTCTTGGCATCCATGAGGTGCTTGGCAACGTAGTTCCAACAGCGGATGGCTACCTCCAGGTTCTCGTCGGTACGGAAATACTGGTAGAGGTCGATATGACCGATGATGTTCTCACACTGCACCCACCACTGGCGCTGCAGGTCGTACTTATCGCCGTCCTTCCAATGCTCATATACCATACTGCCGTCTGGACGCAAGCCCTCGTCGGCAGCCTCGGCGATGCGACGGATGATACGCTCTATCTTGTGGAGCACCTCCTTGTCGCCCAAGACCAAAGCGGTCTCGTGGAGCAACCAACTTGCCTCGATGTCGTGACCGTAACTCTCGATGTTTCGCTTGCCCTCCCACTCGTCGTTGAAGAAGAGGTCGAGGTGATAAGTCTCCTTATTCAAGAGCTTGTCGATAAAGATGTCGAGCAGGTTGCGGATGCTCTTCTCCAACTCCGGTGTCTGCCAAACTCGATAGAGATTGGTATAAGGTTCGATGATATGCAGATGGGTGTTCATTGTGCGAGAACCATTCTCATCCTTGTCGGAGAGACGCATGTCGGCGATAGGTTCCCAAGAGCGAGTCAACGCCTCGATGTAGCCATTGTTCTTGCTGTCGAAGGCATGCTTCTCTATGTCGTGATAGAGACCGATGGCGATGTCGAGTGCTTCCTTGTCGCCTGTGGCACGGGCATATTCAGAAAAACCGTAGATGGCGAAGCCAATGGCGTAAGTCTGTTTCTTGGTATCGAGCGGATTGCCCTTGTAGTCCACGCTCCAGTAGATACCACCGTATTCCTTGTCGAGGAAATGGTCACGGACATATTCCTTGGCACGGGTCGCTGCCTCCAAGTACTCCGGTTTCTTCAAGACACGGTAAGCGGCGGAGAATGCCCAGAGGATGCGGGCATTCATCACGGCTCCCTTCTCTGCCTCGGGATGTACCTGGTCGTTGCCATCGATGCGACCATAATAGCCGCCGTTTTCATTGTCTGTTACTTTGTCAATCCAATAATTCAGGATGTTGTTTTCCAAGACATCCTTCATCGTTTCCTTTAGATTTTCCATTTTCTTTAGTGATATTTTGTAAGATATTAAAGATAAAAATTCGGGCTGAAAGCCCAAAAGCACCTAGCCTAGGGCAACGCCCTAGGTAGTTTGATAGGAATAAAGTGCGCCCTGTAAGGGCAAAAGCTTAAATTTTTAAGCTCGCAGATATAATGCTTTTGCCCCTTCAGGGCGCATTCTATTTGCTCATGTCACCCAGGGTGTTGCCCTGGGCTAGGCGCTGTTGCCCTTTCAGGGCGCATTCTTGATTACTTGAGAAGATCCGTATGATTAAAATCATTTCTTGATAGGGAACTTCCAAGCCAAGATCATCAACAGGAAGGCGATGACGGCTGGGAAGAGGGAGAACAACGACCATACCATCGTGAGCACAGAGTCGGTGACACTGGCAGGGTCTATCATCGTATTGCCCATCTTATCCGTAATCATATTGGCACCAGCCCAACCTAGGAACAAGGCGATGAGCGAACCAGAGATGGCGGTACCAAACTTCTGACTCATCGTACCTGATGAGAAGATGAGACCGGTGGCTGAGGTTCCGAAGTGCTCGGTATGGTAATCGGCAACATCGGCATACATAGACCACATCAATGGCGAATAGATTCCGATACCGATGGAGGTCAAGACCACGAGGGCTATCATTACCCAAATGTAAGCTGGATCCATCGGGATAAAGAAGAATGCCACGGAAAGCACGAGGCAAAGAACGGCAGCCCAGAAGAATGCCATGCGCTTGCTGCCCACCTTGCGAGTAAACCATGGGGATACGCCTCCGAAAATCATACAGGTTACCTCACCGAACGCCATGAACACGGTGTAATTAATAATCAAGCCCGACATGGTGACATTGCCATGCAAGCAGTAGTCGAACATATAACCTGCCACGGCATAACGGAAACCATTGAAGAAGTTGGTGCAGACGGCGATGGCGGTCATATAGAGCCACGCCTTGTTGTGTACGAGGTCGGCAAACTGATGGAAGGAGAACTTCTCGGCTCTCTTTGGCTTCAGGCGTTCCTTGGTCAAAAGACCGCAAGCCAAGGTCATCACGGCAGCCACGATACCGAGCACGGCACCGATGACGGCATACTGATGAGCAGCTGTTCCGCCCACCATCTTCTGGAGATATGGGAAAGAGAGCAGAGTGGCGAATCCCATCGCGTATGCTCCCACCATACGGAAGGAAGAGAACTGGTTCTTCTCGTCGTCATTGTCGGTCATCACACCGAGCAACGAACCGTATGGCACATTCACCATCGTATAGACTGCCATCATCATCAGATAGAGGGCGTATGCATAGACACGCTTGCCCGTAGGACCAAAGTCTGGCGTATAGAGCAAGAGGGCGAAAATCAATCCGAAAGGTATGGCTCCATAGATGAGCCAAGGACGATAGGTACCGAAGCGACTCTGGGTGCGGTCGGCAAGACTACCCATCAATGGGTCGGTTACGACATCGAACATACGAGCGATGAGCATCAACACAGCCGCATCAGCGAAAGAGAGTCCGAAGACATTGGTAAAGAACAAGGGGAAAGCGATGCTCATCACCTTCCACACGATACCACCCGCAGCGGCATCACCTAGAGCGTAAGCAATTTTTTCTTTTAAACTAGCCATCTAATTTGAATGTTTAATTGATAATGTTTAATGTTTAGTAAATCTTAGCTGGAGAATCCAAATCCCCCGACTTAACAGAAAGAGGGATTCTTCCCTCGTCCCTATTTTATATATTACGAACGAGGGGAAAGAATCCCTACAATCTATTTACCTATAAAAATTACTTACCTAATGTTTGCTTGTTTTTTGCGACCAAAGCCTTGATCTTCTCCACTGAGAACTGAGTGCGATAATCATCCTTTGGAGTGTTCATGCAGTAATCTACCAAACGGTCGATGGTAGAAGTTGCCACGTGCATGCGAGTATCGGAAGATGCATAGTAGATGAACACCTTGCCATCCTCGTCGGCAATCCAACCATTGGCGAAGACTACGTTCATCACGTCGCCGATATACTCGCCACCCTCTGGTACGAGGAGATAACCGCCTGGTTCTGCGATGACCTTGGTAGGGTCGTCGAGGGCTGTCATATACATATAGAGCACATAGCGGAGGCCACTGGCGCAACCACGTACACCGTGTGCCAAATGCAACCATCCCTTAGGAGTCTTGATTGGGTGAGGGCCCTCGCCGTTCTTTACCTCCTGGATAGTATGATAGTGACGGGCGTTGATAATCTTCTCCTCTGTAATCTCAGCGTGAGTGATGTCGTCAACAAGCGCCCAACCGATACCACCACCAGAACCTGTGTCGATGAAGCCATCCTGTGGACGAGTATAGAAAGCATACTTGCCATCTACGAACTCTGGGTGGAGAACCACGTTGCGCTGCTGACTCTTGGTCTTGAGGTCAGGAAGACGCTCCCAGTTCTTGAGATCCTTGGTACGAGCGATGGCAGCAGTAGCTGTAGCAGCACTGAGGTCGCCTGGCTGAGAGTCATCGTGGCGCTCGGCGCAGAACACACCATAGATGTAACCATCCTCATGGGCAGTGAGTCGCATATCGTAGATGTTGGTTGCAGGAACCACATCCTCTGGCATGGTGATAGGCTCGTCCCAGAAACGGAAGTTGTCGATACCGTTAGGACTCTCGGCTACAGCGAAGAAGCTCTTGCGGTCGGCACCCTCCACACGAACAACGAGGAGATACTTGCCGTTCCACTTGATGGCACCAGAGTTCAAGGTAGCATTCATCATGATGCGCTGCATCAGATAAGGGTTGCTCTTCTCGTCAAAGTCATAGCGCCACTCCAATGGAGTGTGCTCGGCTGTCAAGATAGGGTACTTATACTTCTCATAAATACCATTGCCCCACTCTAATGGTTCATTCTTGCGGCTCAACAATTCCTCATGATGAGCGCGAAGTGCTTTCACTTTGTCTTGAAATGTTGTCATAATTATCTTATTTTTATTTTATTATCAATATACTCAAACGAACAAGCTATAAGATTCTTCACTCTTTGTTCCGTTTGAGGGGATTTGCAATCCCGATTCATTATTTTACCTTTTTAATGTCCTTGGCGAAGAGAACTTTCTTTTCTTTCTTGAATGCCTTGAAGTCGTTGACGATGTCGCCATCCCCTACTCCAGGCAGATAAGCTTCCTCCTGAGGCTTGTCCCAGGCGTTGCGCCAGAAGAGCACATAGCTCACCTGATACTTCTGGAGCACAGGCCAGAGGGTTTGGGTAAACCAATCCTTCTTCTGCGAGATGCCACGGCAACCCGTCTCGGTGAGGGCAGCTATCTTGCCAACTTTCTTGGCTGCTGCCATCATCACATCCATCGTCTCGGCGAGATTCTTCTGATAGTTGGCATCGTTATTATCAAACTCGTAGATGTCAACGCCCACCATATCTACATACTGTTCTCCAGGGAATCGCTCCAAGAAGAAATCGACGGTTTTCTGTTCGCTGAGGTTTGGCGACCAAGCCCAAACGATATTGTTGCATCCTGCTTTAGTAAGTGTGTGATAGGTCTTTGCATAAAGCTGGTTATATTGTGCAGGTGTGCAACTGTTGGCTCCCCACCAGAACCATCCGCCATTCATCTCATGCCATGGACGGAGGATTACCGGAACAAGTTTGCCATCTTTAGTCTTCAAAGAGAGAATGAAGTCGGAAACCTTCTTGAGCCAGGAGTCGAACTTCTGTTGCTGTGCGCCGCCATCGAGTACGGCAGCCACAGCATCGCCCTTAGGGTCCCAGGCATTCTCGCCTGTCACTGGATTCCAAGGATGCCAGCTGAGGGTAACGATTCCGCCACGCTGATGCTGGGCGATAATTTCCTGGCGCATTCGGTCGAAAGGAACGCCGTCAAGGTTTTCCTTGCTGTCCAACTCCAGTTTGCCGAGGTCGAAACCCATCACGGCAGGATAGTCGCCTGTGGTGAGGAGTACATCGCTCTTCCCTTCTTCCCATTTCCAAGTAGTGCCATAAACAGGGTCATCTTGATGACCGAGCATGATACCCTTGTTGAGAAGTTTCTGCAAGCGAGTCTTCAACTGCGCCGCAGGAGTATCGCAGCATGCCTTCTTGGTCTTGCAGCAAGAAGTAGGCTCGGCTTGCATAGATGCGCCCGTTACGCCATCCACCTGAGCCATTGCTCCTTGCATCGCCATCACGCAGGCTGCGCTCAATAAATATTTCTTCAATACCATATCTTATTTCTTTAATTGTTTAATCAACCAAGCTTGCCATTCATCCCATTGTTCCTGATACCAGTAATGACCTGTCATCTGATAGAGGCTCAATGTCTTAGGAGCTTTCACACTATTATACAAGCCATAAGAAGAAGTAGGAGGCACCACCTCGTCGTTGTAGCCGAAGCTGTACCAACCAGGTTGGGTAAGGCGGCGAGCGAAGTTGGCACCATCATAATAGCGAGCACCCTCCAAGCGAGCCTTCTCTATATCAGAGAGCTTCTGCTCTTTCCAAGCGCCACCCTGCGCCTTGTTTTCCTGATAGAAATAGTGAGGCCATCCACCAGCAACGCCGTGAATCTCAGCCTCATAGTCGCACATGGCATCATGCACAGGAGCCAAGAAAGTGATGCGCTTGTCGAGCGCAGCCACAGCGATTGAGAGGAATCCACCCTGCGAAGAACCCGTCACGCCGATGGTCTTGCCATCCCACTCTGGCAAAGAGGCGATGTAATCGACGCCACGCACAGCTCCCGTCACGATACGACGATAAGGATTGCGCTCCGGATTGTCGATATTATTCTCGAAGTAGCCATTCAAAGCCGCATTGGCAAGGTCATCATACACCTTCTGCTCCATCGTCACAGGGATGCCATGCACACCGATTTCGAGCACGATGCAATCGGCAGGAGCGGTATAGGTATCACCCGAATAAGGACGAACGCCCGCACCTGGCACACGGAGCAAGGCAGGATACTTACCTTCTTTCACCGGAACACTCAAGATACCATACATCTTGGAACCCCAGCGATTGTTGTTATAACTGATTTCATATACATTTTTATCCTTGGTGCAACGCTCTGGAAGGAGCACTTTGGTAGGATTGAGGTCATTCTGTCGAGCCTCATCGAGCGCTTTCTTCCAAAAAGCATCGAAGTCCTTAGGTTCTTGTGCGAACGGCTGAATTTTCTCTGGTGAGAAGCCTGCGGTGCAAAGTCCTTCGTAGTTCTTGCCATCCACATGAGCGATAACTTTAAGACGATAGAAGCCAGGCTTGTTGAGCGCCCCACTCCATTTCATCGTTCCGTCCTTTAGAGTGATACTTTTCTTCACATCCGGGAACATCACCGGTCCTGCCTCGTAATCTACCTTGACATTGTTCAAGAGCGTACCACTCTTTCGCACATTCACAGTGAAATTAGCCTTCTCGCCCACTCGGTAGTTCCAGTCCTGATGGTCAGGAGTGACAGACACTACGATGTTGTAACCTCTAATTTGTGCGCTCAAGCTCAATGAGCCGAGCGCACTCATTAGAACACCTATAATTATTAACCTAAAAACCTTTTGCATTTTATGTATAGTTTGTATTGTTAGTTGAACTTTAAGTTTACGGTTGCAAAGTTAGCACATTTTTCCGAATAATACTTGTATTATTTTGCTGAATGATTGTACTATCTTTGCAAAGTGAAAAAAGTACTGAAATATAACTTACTCAACAACAAGAAACAAAGCAAAAAGGTGGAGAATACCAGTTTTGTTCTGGAATCTCCACCTTTTAAGTTATATCAACAAGTTTTTACTTAAAACTAGGAACCTGATCACGAGTGATAATGTTCTTATTACCAAAGAAATTTTTCATAAATGTCGAGGTGTTATAAACACTATTGAAATAGTCGACACCATCAGCATCCTGTCCATACCATGGCATTACCCAACTCCACATGGCACCATCGGTGAACATATTCTCAAGCGAAGGAATAGCATCACACTCGCCCAACGTAATCAACTTCTTGCCATTGGTAATCTTGCGAAGCTCCTCATACTCCTGAACCAAAGAAGAATGATAAGGAGTATTCAAGTTCTTGCAATAGTAGTCACGAGCGATGATGTCAACATACTCGTCTCCAGGATACCAGTCTGCATCATTTGTTTTACTCTTATCTTTCTCATCCTGATAATAGCCTTCGGAAGTCCAAACCCATATAAGGTTGTTCACACCCTTAGCCTTGAAGGTATCATACATCAACTTCCAAAGTTTCTTGAACTGAACTGGTCCATTAGTACCCCACCAGAACCAAGCTGTACCAGTACCATTCCATTTCCCATAGTTACCACGAGCCTCGTGCAAAGGACGCCAGATGACAGGAATTCCTTTAGCCTGAAGAGCCAAGAGATAGTCGGCGATGACATTCAAGTCACGTTTTACTCGTTCATTCTCCCAAGTGCCACTTCTCACAGCCTGCTTACAAGTGAAAGTTGTCTTGTCTGGTGAGCATGTATAAGAAGAAAGGTCATTTGCCTTATCTTCTGAAGCAGGAACATTCCAGTGCCACATGCATTCTACAATACCATTGTTGTTGTACCAATCCTCCACCACACTTGTGTTGGTGTAATCTATCCAGTTGGCATTACCCAATGGTTTACTATTATTGAAGTGGATAAAGTCGAAGCAGTTGAGCGCAGGATACTTACCAGTCAGCTCGTACATTTTCTCAGCATTCTCTGTATTCCAGTTCACATCGGCAACGGCACCTGTGATGGTTTTCTTACCGAAGTTCTCCACCAAGTACTGATAGAGTTTCTTGGTTGGCTCCGTAGCATCAGCATTGACCAAACTTGGAGTGATGTCAAACAACTCTGAATTCCAGTTATTGTATGCACGAGTAGAGAAGCTAAAAGTATAATCAGAAGCGAAGTTGTACGAGCTGTCACGCACCGTAGGCTTCATAATCTGAATCTTGTAATTTTGAGCCCCCTTGGCATGCAATGGGATTATCAACTTATTACCCTCTGTGTATGAAAGCGTGTCATCTACATAATAATAGGTAGAGTCATCTGTATAAACACGGATAGTAGTATTAGGAGCAGCATAAACAGGCTCGTCGTATGTGACAACCACATTGACGAACGTATCCAGTTCAGAAGCTCCATCCTCGGGAGATACCGACACAACCGATGGCGCAGACGCATCATCAAATTGACGAGCAGGCAGATAGTCGGTGTTATTGTCGGAACATGCCACAAATGTCATAGCCAACATTGCTGCACACATATAAAATATCTTCTTCATAATCTAATCTTCATTAATATTTCTTAGGTTCGATACGGAACTGACCGAAGCAATGGTCCACGTTCCATGCATCAGCTGTATTTGGCTGCATCACAAACTCTAAAGCCATCCATTGATCAGGCTCCGCAGGAAGAGTTCCACCCATCAAGGCATCTGTAAGCGGAATGGAAACTGTCACCCAGTTGCCATAGGTATTATTGATACCCATTGACACAGGGTCAAACTGGCACCTTCCTTCACCACCGGCTTGCAAAGTAAAGTTATAACCTCCGTTCTTGCTTCCGCTAGCTCCATTGTCACCATAATTGTTGAATGGATTAGAAGAATTAGTGCAAACCTCAAACTTCAAGACATAGTTTTCAGGATGAGCGGATGCATCAAGCCATCTCCAATTACAGCCAAAGCCTGTGCTATTCCAAGACCAGGCATCAAAAGAGCCCTTGATTCTGAGGAATCCAAAGCCAAGCGACTCAGGGTCTCCGTTCTTGGTACCATCTGTCACAAGTCCTTTTCCCCAGTCATTCCACCAACCAAGGTCTCCATCAAAGTTATCAAACATCAGCTGGTCTGTCATACGATATGGAATGGTAGCTGTCTTATCGCCAGAAATCTCATGCCAAGAGAAATGGATCAAAGAATTATCTGGACAATCCTTAGGTATCACGATACTCGTGAAATTCTCAGAGCAAGAGTCACAGTGAATCTCTTGCTTGTAACCAGCCTCCACATTTTCGATGTAAACCTTTGCAGGACTCGTTTCCGTAGTATCATTGAAGCCATAGAGATCCATATATTCCGCATTGAGCTGAATTTGTTTACCCTGAAGAGAAAACTCGTTCTTCAATCCATTAATTTCGACACTAGGAATAGCGACTGGGAAGTTCATCTTCACAGTACCCTCATTGGTCTCATAGACCAACTCATCCGTCTGATTTTCAGGGATGACACGAGGTATTTTGACCCACGCCTCATTGGTTGTCGCATATACCTGACGAACGTCTACCTCCACATCATTGAAGGTAATCTTCTTGACTTGAGCCAAATTCTGACCTTTGATGTGAATCATCTGATTAAGGACACCTCCGGTAAGAGGTGACACATACCCCGTATCTTGCACATCGTAAATCTGGCTGATAGAAGGAGCGCCATAATTAGAGGTTCTATCTGGCACCTTATAATCTACCACATCACTGCATGATGCGAAAGCGACCAAAAGCATCGCTGATAGACCTATATTTTTGATTTTCATTTTCATTGTTCTTCTCTTTAAAGAATTAAACATTAGTTCCAACCTGGGTTGTTGCTTGAGATGCTATCATTTACGTTGATTTCATCTGCAGGGATTGGATAGAGCAAATTGCGCTCAGTACGAGCCTTGTTGATGTTTGCCTCGTCACGTCCACCGATGGCATTCATTGCCTGGAGATAGATACCCCAACGAATTAAGTCCCAACGACGGTCACCCTCGCAAGCAAACTCCTTGGCACGTTCTTCCAATATGCTGCTACGCAAACCCGTCTGGCTAGAAACAGAAGTCATCAAAGTGGCATTAGAACGCTGACGCACCATATTAAGATACTTCATAGCATCATTCAAATTACCCAACTCCGTCTCAGCCTCAGCATAAATCAAAAGCACATCGGCATAACGAAGGAATGGCCAATAACTGTCTGGATATTCCAAAGCATCATTCTCACAATCATCATATTTGGTCGTGAAAGCCAAGCACTCACTACTCTGATTATACTGATAAGCATAGCCTGTATTCTTATACTGTGCATCTGGCTCACGAACATAATTGCCAAAGACATCGTAACCCGTAATCTTCTCACTCCAAGACTGAGGATAATAGAAGCAACCATTGTAATCTTCTTGATAATAATATCTCCAAGTGTGTCTAACACCCTTTTCGATACGCAAGTCTTGGTCATCGAAGAGCTGATACCATGCGTTGGTACACCCCATCCATCCACCAGAAGTCAAGAACTCACTTCCGGCACTCTCCTTGTAACCAGAGTAGTTGGTATGGATATTAGTACGATAATTGTCGGATGCAGATGAAACTGCAGAGCGTACGCCCCACATCATCTCGGCATCGTCACGATGGTTGCGAGACCAGAGATTGTTGTACGCAGTTAACTCATATGCCCCGAAGTCTCCATCGATAACCTTCTTTGCCCATTTAGCTGCCTCGGTATAAAGTTCATGAGGATCCATCTCTTCATAACCTGCCACCTTGGTCTTTTTAAAAGTTTCAGTAGCAGGTGTACGATAAAGCTTATATTCCTTGCCATCTACAGTTTCTGTACGGAAAGGCTCGCCTGTGCGAACATTCACCTCTGTGCCCTCTGGCATAGCGGCAGAAGCCATGGTGGCATACACCTTAGCCAACAATCCTGCAGCAGAGCCGGCGCTCACATGACCTGCCTGATATTTGCTGTTGTCACGATGATACATCAACTCGGAAGCCTTGGTCAAAAGTTCGATGATATGACCATACACTTCCTTCACAGGACGACGGCCATGCATAAACTCTCCGCTAGCACTTACATCGGTAGCCATATAAGGAATAGGTCCATAAGCACGAACCAACAAGAAATAAGCGAAAGCCTCCTGGAAGTAGCACTCGCCAATAGCGTTGTTCTTGTAATCCTCGTCCACACTATTCATCGCTGAGATGTAACGAACGGCGATGTTGGCATCGTTAATGAGATTATAAGGTCCCTTCCACATCTTGTCCAAAGCCGACTCAGCCTGGAAGTTACCTGCACCCATGGAACCAAACAGCCAGTCAGGGCCAGAGATATAGTCGGCATCAAGTTCTAATACCTTAGGGAATTCTCCCCAGCAGAACATATCATAAAGCCAGTTGCTATATACACCAGTCACCCAAGTATCAACCGCCTCCTTAGAGTCGCCGACATTGTCAGGTCCAATCATGCTTTCTGGCTTCTCTGTCAAAAAGTCGTTGCAGGAAGTAGTAACCATAGCTCCACATCCCATCAACAAAGCTGAAAATATATATTTATTTATTCTCATAATGATTCTTTATTTATAAAATGTATCTTTAGAATGTAGCATTGATACCGAATGTGAAGGTACGGGCAGATGGATAAGAATAAATATCCACACCACGACGAGACGAATCACTACCGAATGCATTCACGTCTGGATCATACCAACTATAGTCTGTAATCGTAAACACGTTGGTGGCGGTGAAGCTGAACTGCAAGCGCTCCAATCCTACACTCTTGAAAGGATGATTCCAATTGTAGGTCAAGCTGATGTTCTTCAACTTGATGTAACTGCCATCCTCTACATAGCGATTACTTACCAAGAAGTTACGCTCATAACCAGAAGAAGCTTTAGGCCACTTGGCATTCTCGTAATTATCGGCTGTCCAGCGAGAGTTGTAAGCATCTACTGGAATATTACCAATGTTGCCCAACTTTACATCCTGCAAGTTACCATTGAAGATATCGTTGCCATGAGAGCCCTGGAGCATGAAGCTGAGAGTCAAGTCCTTCCATGTCAAGTTATTGGTCAAACCCCAGGTATAGTCTGGGTTGGTATCACCGATGATAGTACGGTCAGCTTCTGTAATCTTTCCATCATGATTGAGGTCAAGATAGCGAATTTCACCAATCTTAGACTTCACGGTTGCATCGCTGGCGAAGGTATACTGAGGATCTGCACGTACGGCGGCTTCATTGTTATAGAAGCCATCCTCCACATAACCATAGATGGCACCGATAGGACAACCATTGCGCTGGATGAAGACATTGTCGGCCCCATACCACAAGGTGTTGGCATACTGGTCGCCATTCAGACCACCAATCTCATTCTTGTTGAATGCCATGTTGGCGTTGATGTTCCAATGCCAATCATGGCTGTCAATAGGCGTGATGCCCAATGTCAACTCAAGACCTTTGTTGGTCACGTTACCAGAGTTGGTCAACTTGTTGGAGAAACCGGTAGAAGACGGAATCTTCACCTCCTGCAACAAATCACGAGTCTTCTTATAATAATAGTCGGCAGTAAATGTCAAACGGTTGTTGAACCATCCGAAATCCGCACCAATATTATACTGTGCTGTAGTTTCCCACTTGATGTCGGCATCTACAGGACCACGCCAAGAAACCATGGCTGAACCACTCTGAATGCTACCGCTGAATGGGTAGTTGGCAACACCAAGCTGAGGCAAGGTGCGATAAGAACCGATACCCTGATTACCTGTTTCACCATAAGAGACACGGAACTTCAAATTAGAGAAGATGTTCAAGTCCTTGATAAATTTCTCCTCAGAAAGACGCCAAGCAAAAGCTCCAGAAAGGAAGGTAGCCCACTTGTTCTTGTCGGTAAACTTAGAAGAACCATCCGAACGTACTGATGCAGTAAACAGATACTTATCCATCAAAGAGTAGTTGACACGACCCAAGAATGAAGCCAAGCGCTGTGTACCCTTATCACTGGCGAGAGTAGCCTTGTCGAGCGCACGACTCAAGTCGTTGTCCTTGGTCAAATCATCAGGGAAGTTGGATGCCAAGATAGAGCTATTGTCCCAAGAAGCACTCTCAACAGTGAAACCAGCGACGGCATTAAACTTATGAATCTTATTCAAAGTATAGTCGAAAGTCAAGAGAGACTCAGCGGTCAAGCTCTTCCAGATATTGCTAGCACGGCTAGCCTTACCATTAGTAGGGGCCTTACCCTCCTGGGTATGACGGTCATAGTAGCTACCACGATGAGAATCATTGTAAGAGAGACCCAAGTTCTGGCGGAACTTCAAGAATGGGAACAACTTAATCTCTACGAAAGAACTACTGAAGTAGTTGATGCCATGCAATTCATCCTTGGCACTGTTCACGTAAGCAGAAGGATTAGCCGCCAACCAGTTGAGATCATCCATCTGGGTAGTATCCGTATTAGGACCGTATGTTGGAGGGAACAACAAAGCAGAACGTACTACACCCGTATTATAGCTCAAGGTATTGGCAAAGTTGGTTGTACTATTCGTAAAGCTCTGGTTAGTACCTATCTCCAACCAGCTATATACGTGACGTGCAATATTGGCACGAAGGGCATAACGCTCATAGCCAGAGTTTTTGATGGTACCATCCTGCTTGGCATAGTTGCCCGAGAAAGAATAATATCCCTTGTCGTCACCACCGCTTACACTAAGGTTATAGTCGTGCTGGAAAGCCGTCTGGAAGATTTCATCTTGCCAGTCGGCAACATCGATCTGCGTAGCATTACCATAAGCATCATAGTACCAACCTGGGTGGGCATAATCCTCAGGTTTACCAGTATACTTACCCGTATTATAGTTAGCATGTCCATCAGGATAATACTGATATCCCCAAGTACCAGGATAAGCTAAATTCGTAGTACGAGAGCCCAAGTAGTACTGATCATTAATAACTTGCTCGTTCTGATAAGTAGCATAAGTTACAGGATCCAACATATCTATCTTCTTAGAGATATGAGAGAAGCCCCAGTTACCAGAGAACTCGACCTTTGGCTTGCCAGCCTTACCACGCTTGGTCGTGATGATAACGACACCATTGGCACCACGGGAGCCATAAATAGCGGTAGCAGATGCATCCTTCAAGATTTCGATATTCTCGATATCATGAGGGTTGATCATACTCAAAGGGTTGCTACTCTGCTCATTCTGTGTAGCACCATTGCTTGGAGCTGAACCAGTATCAAACGGAATGCCATCAACGATATAAAGAGGCTGAGAAGAGGTTGAGAACGAGTTGGCACCACGTACCACGATACTCATACCACCACCAGGAGCACCATCGCTCTGATTTATCTGCACACCAGCCACCTTACCTTGCATACCATGAGCCAAGTCGAGAGCTCCACCCTTCATCAGGTCCTCACCCTTCAAAGAACTCAAGGCACCACTAAGGTCGCTTTTCTTCATCGTGCCATAACCTACGACTACCACTTCATCCATTACTTTGGAATCTTCCTGCATAATGATAGTGACAGAGGATTTACCAGCGACATTAACCGTTTGGGTCTTCATGCCCACACTAGAAATCTTGATACGAGTCTTGCCTTTAGGCAGAGTGATTGAGAAGTTTCCATCCATATCGGAAACTCCTCCCGTACCAGTACCTTCCACGATGATGCTTGCGCCTATCAGAGGTTCATTGTTCATGCTACCATCCAGGATGGTACCAGTCAATTTGCTCTGGGCGTAAAGCTGGCTACTCAAAGAGAGAGCCGCGACAGCAAATACTATTCTTTTCATATATATAATTGTTTGATAATATAATCGTTGTTTATAGTTAATTCGTCATATTATATTCCTTTCTTCGTTTGTTTGTCAAACGCCCTAAGTGTTCAAATAGGTTAGGATTTCGGTTGCAAAGTTAATATTATTTTTGCATACAATATTGTATTATTTTGTTTATTGTCTGTACTTATTTGCTTTTCATAAAATATTTGCTATAAAATAGCAAAAAAAGGCAAGGAGCCCGATTGCCTCCTTGCCTTTCCTTAGAGTATTTGTATGTTATTACTAAACTAACCTTCCGATTATTACTGAACAAACTTCTTGCCATTCTTGATGACAACACCCTTGTAAGACTTATTAACCTGCTGACCTGCAAGGTTGAAAATCTTAGAAGACTGAGCTGCAGGAGCTGCAACTGCGTGAGAAATACCAGTTGAAGGATTATAATCACTAGTACAGAAATAAACAGCCTTAATCTTCACTGTACCTGCCGCACTTGACTGAACCGCAATCTGATCAACCTTATTCTTACGCTCGTCCAAAGCCAACTTTACAGAAGTTTCACCAGGTTCAATGAACGCCTCTACAGAATTTTTACCATCTTTGCTCTCATTGTACTGCAGCCACAACTGAGTTTGGAACTCTACAGGTTCTGCAATTTCCAACACTGCATAGTCAAAGGCTGAGCAGTCCTTTGCGCCAAACCATTTGTTGGCACCTTTCCAAGCATCAGGATATGTTATAGACATTGTACCATCGGCATTCTCTGCTATTTCAATAGCATCATCCCATTTGCCCCAACCATTTAGACCAACTGGGCTCATAGTTGTCTTATTCTTGTCAAGGAAATCCTTATATTCCTTTTCTGTACCAACATAAGCTCCTGTTACGGCAACCTTGCCTACTGATGTAGATTGGATATAATATTGAGCGAACTGATCGCTATAATCCTCATTGAGTTTTACACCTGCAACCAAAGAACCAGCAACACAAGTTACTGTCACGTCCTGATTATAATCTACCGTATACTGAGTAGTCAACTTAAAGTCGCAAGTTGTCTCACTGAACGTCAACCAAAGATAGTCATAATCAGACATATCTGTACACTTCTTAGGTTCTGTCTCTCCATCGCCTGTCACAAAGCCAACACCAGCACCTTTCCATGCCTCAGTGAAAGTCAAGGTATTTCCATCCACAGTACAACCTTCGCCCCAAGAACCAAAGGATGTAGAAATCTGCTCGTAAGCACTAGCTGACATGGCAAACAATGCGCATGCGATAAAAGTAAAAAACTTTTTCATAAGCTTCTAATTTAATAGGTTTAATAATGTTTATATTAATTGTTTATTCTTCATGTTTCGTGAGAAGCATTTCTCGTTTACGTTTGCAAAGGTACTATGATTTTTCGAGAAATCATAATACTTTTTTGCCAATTGCTTGTACTATTTTACAAAAAGCTATTTTTATTCGACAAAAAATAACGAATTTCCTGATTGTTAGTGTAATAGGTATACCAATAACGCACTATTTATCCCCTTACTAGACATTAAATATCCTCAAAATCAACTTTGTCCAAACTTGCCCGAAGCGCTTGGCAAAGTCAACCGACACAGTCGGGCAGTTTTACTCAATACATTGAACAATTCTGCCCATCGCATCGGGCAGGCGTACCCAACATGAAGAGCAAACTTAACCAACATGATGAACAAATCAACCTGCTAGATGGGCTATAAACAAGACATACTATCAATATCACATAAAAGGTATCAAAAGCTGCAAGAACAATGTGGTAGCAAATGGCAGGAAGAAACAAGGTTGCTACCACGCCTTAAGCTATTTGCATTCAATGCGTTAACCTATAGAGTGGTAGCAGTGGTAGGAAATTTAGAAAAACTCTTTCATATAATGCAGCACATTTTCGGCACGACTTTTTGTCTATTTTCCAATATTACTCATCCTATCCACCTGGCTTTTCACTACTTCCAAGGTACTCTTGTCGGTAGCAAAAACAGAGTTCAAGCCTTGGGCTTCCTGGGCTGGGTCGCACATATAGTCATCGCCTACCTGCCACATCTCGTGCTTAGGTACGGCATAGCCACCCCATCCCCAAAAATTGCAACCGGCAAAGTAACCACCCGATGCGGCATTGTCTACTATCTGGCTGAACACATATTTATAATAGCCATCCCTACCCTCTGTCGTTGCAGATGGAGAGAAAGAGAAACCATCACGAGGATAACCGAATTCCTCCATCACCAACGGCTTGTTGATGCGGGCACATACAGCCAAGTGATTGTCGATATACTCCTTGGTATTCTTGCAAGCCACCCCGAGGTCTTCTACGAGATGGTCGGGACGCGCCCAACTCCAGTTGTATGGCCAAAGGTGGATATTGCAATAGTCGATGTTCTTGTCGGCACAGATGCGCTCATAGCAATTGATGTCGTTCTCGCAACCCCAACGGCCCTCGCTACCAATGCTTATCAAGTGATTCTTGTCGAGCGAGCGAATCAGCTTGCTAGCCTCGGCAAGCCATTTCTCGAAAGCAGGCAACTGTTCGGTCTTGAAGGCACGAGGTTCGTTACCAATCTGCCAAGACATGATGGCAGGGTCGTCCTTGTACTTCTTCTTCGTATATCTATTGGTTCTCGTAAGTATGAATCGCACATAGTCATAGAAGAGCTGATGCGCCTTCTCGCATGATGCATATTTTGACACAAAATCCATAAAAGCAGGATAGCCATCCTCATTAGGGCGTGGTGCCTTCCCCATGCCCGCCTGTTCCAGATAATAACCATATCCCCCACTCCATTCCCAAGAATTGTTGAGATAGAGCACTGCCACCATCTTTCTCTTGCCCATCTCCATCAAGAGATAGTCGAGACCTGCAAGGATAGTGTCATTATATACGCCCGGAGCTTCCTGCAAGGTTGGTTCCACCTTGGTATTCACGCCACGCTTGCCATCACTGCCCACGAGGATGCGCAGATTGTCGATGCCCATCTCCTTCATTTTGTCGAGTTCCTTGCAGAGACGCTGGCGATTGCCGCCCTGCCCCTCCGAACCGAGGATGGCACCATACCAGAAGTTGGTACCCACATAATAATAAGGTTTACCATCACGAACGAAGTGCCCGTTCTTCACCTGCACAAAGTTAGACTTGGCAGAAAGATTGCATGTAGCCAAAGCCATCATCAATAATACAAATATTTTCTTCATCGAGTTTTTATGATTAAGTTCATTGAATGTTTTCATTAACTTTTTCTTCGAAAGCCTTCCTTAAAGGCCATCAGTTAGCTATTCGGGTGCAAAGATAACAAAAAAGGACAAGAAAGCATGATACTTTCTTGCCCTTTCTACATATTTTGCGATTTCTTGCAAATATCTCCCATTCTATTTTCCACTAGATGGATATATCTTTTGGTAAGCCTCCATTCCTTCGGCAGCTCCGTCCATCACACCTTTAAATATATAGGAGTCGGAAACGGAAACATTCTTTCGGTCGAATACGGTCATGTGAGGGAGTGGCTGCACATTGATGTCCCAGACGTATGGGATGAGACCCGCCTTCATCATCTCGGAGGTAACAGCACTATACCATGCCATCATACTCTCGTCGTGTTTCTGCTGGTCGCCACCTATGAGTGTGGCATTCTTGCGGTTAGCTCCATACTCACCGATAACGACAGGATAACCTTTATCCACAAATTTCCTCTTCATCTTCATCACTTGATTAGTGATGTGCTGGTAGGCATCCACGTTCTGATTGTTGTACCAGATGGTATTGACGGTTCTGCCTCCATCATCGGCTGGCGCATGTCCCTTCCAGTAGAGTGCCACTTTGCCCCAGTCGGCATCCTTCTCCATCAGGGTAAAGGTGTAAGGATCGTAGAAATGCACCTCTGCCATCAGGCGGTCCTTCGCTTTGTCTTTGAGACGAGTGATGTCGTAGGTATCTTTCTCGGTGATGTCGATTTCTGTCTTCGGACCTTGCACGATAAGCACTCGCTTGGCATTCTTCCCCCCCGTGGAGCGCACGGCATCAATAAACACCTGTTCGTATTCCAGCAAGCGGTCGGCGAAAGCCTTGCCATCAGGAGCCAACAGATTGCCTTCCGCTTTCGGACTGGCACCTCCCACTCCTGGTTCGTTGAGTGCCGAGAATAGCAATCGCTCATCATAGTTTTTGAATGCCTTGGCGATGTTCACCCATAGCTTGCGATATATCTCCTTGCGCTCCGCCACATTCACCTTGTCGGTAAAGGCATCGTGTTCCATCCATCCGCCATCCCAATGCTCATTGATAATGACGCAAAGACCGGCGTTAAAACCGTAATCGACTATTTCCTGGATGCGTTTCATCCACGCTGGGTCGATGGTCATATTGTCCTTGTCGATGAGGTGACCTGCAACCCACGAGCATGGAATGCGTAGGCTATTGAAGCCCTGCTTTTTCAAACTTTTGATATAAGTCTCGGAAGTCTTGTCGTTCTGCCAAGAGGTCTCCGACTTCAAGCCTGCATTATTAGTAAAGGCATCATTCCAATCGCACGCCTCCATGGTGTTACCGAGGTTCACGCCCGGTGCCATATAGTGAGCCAACTGTGTAGCTGAGAGCCCCATCTTAGCCATACGTTTATCGACAGGAGCAGTCTGCGCACCAGCGAATACGAATTGGGCAGCTGCCACTAAAATCATAACTATTTTCTTCATATTTTCGAATTATTTTTTGCTGAAACTAAGTTCTTAAGCTATTATCGTTTGCAAAAGTACGAAAAAAACAGTATCCGTGTATGTGATTATGTTAATAGGATACGTATGAAATGTTCTAGTTACACTTATTTGATAGAAATGAAAAAGAAAAAAGGCACACAACGCAGAGGAAAAGGAATTCCCTCGCGATGTGCGCCCAAATCTTTTTACCTAGAAACTATTACAAAAAAATGAATCTGCTTTTAGATTTTACTTAGCAGGCCAAGTTGCAGCTGCAACAGCTGCCTGAATGCTCTCAAGCATATTCGCATTGCCAACAGTAGCGTTGGAACGCTTGAAGATGGTCATGCTAGGAAGACCGCCATTGGTATCCCATGCCACAGGAATACAACCATTGTTGATGGCACTGGTTACGACAGCCTTGTAGTAATCCTTGACCGAAGCATCGTGAACGGCATCGGTACCGATAGCCAAACGCTGGTTGGCACCAAACTCACCAATCAAGACAGGATAACCCTTGTCGAAGAAATTGGTCTTCATCTTAGCCATCTGAGCCTCAACATAGTCTTCATTGTACTTGGCATCAGCGGTGCGACCTTCTACAGAACCATTGGTATTATTCTTACCCCAATAGAGTTGATACTTGCCCCAACTCTGGTCTTCACTCATATCGGTAAACTGATATGGGTCGTAGAAGTGAACCTCTACCATCAAACGGTCTGTAGCCGAGTCCTTAATCTTTGCCATGTAGTTATTAGCAACAAACTGATCGATATTGGTATTAGGACCCTGAACGATCAATACACGATTGGCATTGTTGCCGCCTGTTGCACGAACAGCCTCAATGAAAGTCTGCTCGTATTCAGCGATACGATTAGACATCTCTGCCACTGTGATGATGTCACCCTCACCACTACCTACACCAGGCTCATTCATACCAGCAAAGAGAAGATGCTCATCGTATGACTTGAAGTTATTGGCGATTTGCGTCCAAATCTTGTTGAGCTTATCCTTAGTCGCCTTCACGTCAGAATCGGCTGTAAGTCCGTTATGCTCAATCCAGCCGCCATCCCAGTGGTCGTTGATGATGACATAGAGACCATCCTTGATGCAATAATCAACAACTTCCTTCACACGAGCTGTCCATTCTGGGTCGATGGTACATTTGTCCTTGTCCGTGATGTGTCCCATCACCCAAGCGCAAGGGATGCGAACGCTCTTAAAGCCCGCAGCCTTCACTGCATCAATAAGAGCCTGTGTTGTCTTGTTGCTCTGCCAAGAGGTCTCAGCACCCAAACCACCATTGTTTGTCCAAAGGTTCTTTGAATCGCCACCCTCCAAGGTATTACCGAGGTTCCAACCTGGATACATCAACTTAGCGATGTCCATAGCCGTCTTGCTCATATCGGCACCAGGTTCATCAGGTGTTACCACCTCGCCCTTCTTGGCACGAGTAATGGTGACATCCTTGCGGCTATAGCCCTGAATAATACGAACGGTAGCGGTTGTTTCCTTGTCAACCGTAGATGCCGCAACAGTTACATTGAAATTGTATGTCCCATTGGCGTTGTCAGCATAAGCCACAGTACACCAATCTGCACCCTCTATCACAGATGCCGTAGGCTGGGCATCGGCCTGCACATTGATGGTCTGGGTACCTCCCGTACCATCAAAAGAAAGCTCTGGGTTGAGCACCAAGAAGTTTGGTGCGTCATAGTCATCGTCATCGTAAGAGCAAGCCGAGAAAGCCAAGCCACAAACGATGCCCAAGAGCATTAGATATAAATATTTGAATTTCTTCATATTCGTTTCGTTTGAGAGAGAACCCGATGCTCTTAACAAGGATTCATCGGATTCTCCTTATTATCATTATTTATCAACTATTACCACTGTGGCTCAGCGAAGAGGCTGTGAACCGTGAACTTGGTCTCAATAGACTTCTTGAAAGCCAAGCCCTTCATCACGTCACCCTCTGGAGTACCGAAGGCACAACCCGCATTCTTGGTAGCACCATTGCAGTTCCACAACTCCAAGCGATACTTAGGATTCTCGTTGGCATCAATAACCTTTGACTTGTCATAAGATACTGCCTTGTCATCCAAATAAAGTTCATCCAGTGTAGAATGTGTACCTGGGAAGAAACCATAGAGGTCTGCGATTTCGACGAAGGTCATGATAGAACCATCGGCATGGTCTGCACTCTCATACTTGATGTCAAACTGGTTGTTCTTGATAGAATACTTACCACCTTCATTAACGACTTCCATAGTTGCGCCTTCGTTGTAGCCCCAAGTACCACCCCATGATGGGTTGATAGTAATCAAGTTAGGAGTATAAATACCTGTACCATCGCTTGTGTTGGAAACCACAGTGAATGTCACCTCGAAAGTATGGTTGAATGCGAGAGCAGTCTCATTCTTGGTTTCACCACCACCCTTATGGAAAGGTGTATCCTTCAAACCATCCCAACTATCATTGTGACCGCAGCCCCAGATGTTGGCCATCTCTACACGGTAGTTGCCCTTGCCTTCCAAGTCGCCATAGAAGAACTTGTTGGCATCAAACTTCACTTCATTGCCATCAGCCTTGATGTTGTCGATACGAACCAAAGCCTTTGGATAAGCAGCAGAGTAGCCTTCGATCTCGAGGAGATAAACCTTACCATTGGTACGTGGATACTGGGTATTGAAGGTTACTGTGTAAGTCTTCAAACCTGCCGCACCACCGAGTACATTAACAGTAGCTGAGTTCCATGCATCAGGAGTATTCTCATCGTCACCACCGTAGCAAGTCAACTTAGCGGTGAAACCATTCTTCAATTCACCAGATACGTAGTTGATACTTTCATACTGGTTGTCGCTTGCACGAGTAACACCCAACTGCATGGTTTCATCTGTCAAAGACAAGATGCGCAAATCTACATTCTCTGTTGCATTGATAGCACCGATAAAGTTAGCAGGAACCAAAGGTTGGATGCTCAACTTCACAGTCTTGTTTTTCTCATCAATCGTATAAGTTCCCTCTGTGTCCTGGAAAGAACCTTCCGCACCATCGGCACCAGCGATATACTGATGAACCTTTACGGTGCCATCCTCATTGAAGGTCATAGTACCCTGACAGTTCTTAGCCTCACCTACAACCCAAGAGTTGCCAGCGAAGTCGGCTGCCCAGCACCAGCTATTACCTACAACAGGCTGATTGTTGGTAACGGTTGCCCAACTATCATCATTGCCATAGAAATAGACAGGACCTTCAAACTTATAGTGAGAACCATCCAAGCGGAGGTCAATCTCCCAAGTCTTGCCAATCAACTTAGTCTTATCGAACTTCACATTCTTAGCTACAGACACAGGGCGGATAGCCAATGCCTGGTAAACAGGAGTCGTTGTACGACGGTCAGCATTCTGGTCGAAGCTATAAGCCATGGCAAACTTTTTGTCGCTAGGATTGATAGAACCAGAGAGATAGTAACCATTCAAGCCCTCGCCAGAGATGGTACCCTGGGTACGAGTACCAGCAGCTGGCAAGAAGATAGAATTGCCGTTAGGGCCTGTGAGCTTGTAACCAGCTACATGATTTTCAGTATCCTCTACCCATTCCTTCTTACACTCTGTGAAAAGTTCCTCAAACTCGTCGATGGTTGGCATGGTAACCCATGAACCATAAACCTTGTTGGCAACATCACGATCAGTCTTATAGATGTCTGCAGAAGCATAGTTTTCCAAATCAATGCTGGTCTGGAAACCAGTCATATCACCAAATCCGAAGAGACCACCTAGTTCTGTCTCCTTGGTAGCACCTACATTATACTTAGCCCACTTGGTAGAGAGGCCTAAGTCAACGAGGTCCTCATCAGGGTTAAAGTCAGAGGCAGGAGTAGTAAACTCACGATCCTCACCATAGACAGTACCATTACCGAGGTCGAGGTAAGCAGTATAATGATAGGTTGTATTAGGGAGCAAGCCCTCAGCCTTCACCTCATAGTTGTCGTTGATGCCGGAAGCCATGATGCGTACACCAGCTCGTACATTCTCCGTACCTTCGGCACCCGAGATGACAATACCGCTGGCAGCCTCTTGTGGAGCTTGCTCCAACTTACCCATCAAGATAACTGAATTGGCTGTCAAATCCTTTACCTCGCCAGTAATAGCCTTGGCGTTGGTCAAGACGGTCTGCTGAACAGAGCCTTTGTATGTTACCCTGCCCTGCAGCGTAACATAAGCCTGGTAGTAAACTACATCGCCAGGATGACCAGCGATAGTGGCTGTAAACTCCGCATTGCCAGAACCTGCTACATTCTCGCTCAGATTCTCCTCACTACTTCCATAGTTGAAGCCGACCGCATAAGAACTGGCAGCTTGGTCTTCGAGACCTTTCACCGCACCGTGGAATGTAGCGGATGTTGCCGTCACATCAGCCGACCCAGTGGTCACCGACTCGTCGGTGAGCAAAGGGTTCGTGTTGATAGAATAATCATCATCGCTACAGCCTGTCATGAAGATACCCATGACGAAGGCTATAATTCCGTATAATATTTTATTCTTCATAAGTGTATGCTATTAAAGTTATTGAATTGTGCAAGATACAATCTCGATGCCAACTGTTGTCCAGTCATCGGTATTGCAAGTTCCATAACCATCCAACTGAATGGAAAGGTCGAGACATGTTGCAGTGAACATCTGAGTAGAACCCGTATTGTTGGTCAGAGAAACTGTGGTCTCACCATTTGTATTGACAGTCACAGCATCGTCGAGGTCGAAGCAACCTGGTTCCCATGTCTGCTTGATATTGTTATCAATCAAGGCACACTTAGGGGTCTTGGTCCATTCGATGCCCTTAGTAATCTTGAAGGTAACGGTGATGGTCTGATTCTTCTTCAGCTTCACAGACTTCACGTCCTTGAAGATACCTGTACCATCAGCTCCATAGTGGTGGAAGCCTACACGGATACAACCATTTTCTGTCCACATGTGTTCAGAGATGGTAGAGTTGTCAATGCCTACCTTGGTAGGACCGGCAGGACCGGTAGCTATCTTCTTGTAAGCCAACTTAGCTACGAGGTAAGAATTAACCTTGCCATTTTCGTCTGTTGACTCAGGAACACCGATTGTCAAGTATTGGTCATCAGCAGAGTTACCCAAGATATAGAATTTCTTGCCCTTCAATTCGATGGTTCTCTTATCGCTTGAAACTGCAAACACAGAGATTTCCTTGCTGAAGGTCATGGTGTTCTCAGTGATTTCTACATCACCATCCACATCACCACACTCGAAGGTATAACCACCATCAGACTTCTTGGCGATGGTCAACTCGAAGTTGTCAAGTGCCTTGTCATCCAAAGCTGGAGCCCAAGTAGTGTTATACTTGCCGCCGATAACACTCTCCCATTTTGCAACATTAGGAGAACCATTCCACCACAAGAAATCGTATGGAGTCTCAGAATCCAAATTGAATGTCATCTTAGAACCCACATACTTGTCGCCATTGATGTCGGCTGTAAACAAGTCGGTATGGATATTCTCGAATGTAGGCAACTTAGGACCTACCTTCTCGATCAAGTCTTGATCTGCCTTAGGAATGCAAGTACCATGGGAACTACGGACATCCTCAGAAACGAAGTTCCAAACGATGTACCAGTTACCCTCGGAATTGGTACGCTTGGTTACCAACTGGAGCAGATAAGGAGTCAACTCGATAATCTGAATATCCTGGGTATAGTTAGAACAAACCTCATCAAAACCTGTGTTATGCATCGCATAGCAGTCATTGAAGGTGATGGTTGGCTTGGTCTTGTCGCTTAGGTTCATATTGAACTTACCGACCATATTAGTACCAGTGCTAGCACCCTTCGAACCGGACTCACCACGATACATGGTAGCCACACAACCATTCTTTGCATCCATGCTAAAGGTCATATAAGAATCCATATAAGGATCGGTCTCAGGAATCAACCAGCTTTGGAAGCCAGGGTCCCAGTTTGGTTTCCAATTGGCAGAACCAAAGAGAATATCCTTGTAGGTACCATTGGCCTCATCGTCTGCAGTATAGCCTTCGCCATCACCATCAGGATCGTATGGAGAGCAATACATCACAGGACCGGTGCAACGGCCGATGTTGTAGTTGGCATCACAAGGATACCACTTCTTGCTGACACCAGCAGAAAGAGTTGCAGCATCAGGAAGAGGGTCGCCTGTCTTGTATTCCTTGTCGGCAAGCAAGAACCACTTGTCATCGCTCAACAACGAGAAATCGTTCTGAGCCAAGTTAAACTTGTATGGGTCGCCATAGACGATACCACCAGGAGTTTCTACGCCGAAAGTCACCTCATAGTCACCAGCAAAAGGCAAATCCAAGCTGAGAGACTGCTGGGTAGAGCGACCAGAAGGAGTCACCCAGAGAGGCGTACAATCAGATATCTTTGATTCCAGCTTAACCACGTTACCTTCCACCGTAACGGTATAAGCCTTACCCTCCACCAAATCTTCTGGAGAGTAGGTCTTCTTGCCGAAGCCGAAGTCCTCTGGTGAGCAGGATGCCATCAGGAACATCGCCAAGGCTGCAAGAAGCGTTAATATATGATTATGTATTTTCATATCTTCTTATTATTAAAAGTTATACTTCTGTTCAGATACCCACAGGATTACCAACCGGCGTTCTGTGTCAACACACCACCAGAAAGTGTAATCTGAGTATTAGGAATCTGCATCAAGCCCTTCTTCTTGGTAAAGTTCTCCTTAGAGAAAGAAGTGGTTGTCTCTACACCACCGTTCTTTACCTTGGCACCATTCTGTGCATTAAAGATAGCATTGGCTGCATAAGCACCGTCCTTCTCATAGCGCATCAAGTCCCAGAAGTGGATGCCCTCGAAAGCGAACTCGATGGCACGCTCCTTGCGGATATTATCGATGCTGTAGTCTTCGGCAGCAAGACCTACACGTGCACGCACCTTGTTCAAGCCGTCGGCATTGCCAGTCAACTCAGACTGCATCAAGAGTACATCGGCATAGCGCATGATGGTATAGTCCTGATAGTAGGTGATGTTCTGGTGCTGTTCGCCAAGCTTGAAAGCAACCTCCTGACGAGTACCATCAGAGAAGCACAATGGAGCATACTTGCGAGTATAATAGCCTGTATATTCGTATGAGTCTGCCTCATCAGCAGAGAATCCAGCTTCTTTTGCACTCCATACACAGGCAGAGAAACGAGGATCTTTGCTATACTGCTCCACAAACCAAGGGGTAACAGAGCAAGCGCCCCATCCGCTAGCAATGTGAACAGAAGTAGCCATACGGTTACGAGGACCGAGATATACAGAGAAGGTATTACCATCACCATTGCCATTATAATCATGGGTAGTGGCAAACTTCAAGTTCAACACAATTTCCTTAGAGAGATTACCCTGACCAGGGCGCCACTGGCTGCCATCATACCACTTGCCTGCGTATGTGGTTTCCCAAGCATACTTGGTCTCATCACCCGTCTTGGTAATGGTCTCCTTCGAGAAATCAGAAGAAGGCATCCAGAAGTCCTTGTAGTTCTTCTCCAACTCATAACCACCATTCTCCACCACGTCGTTGATGGCGGCGGTAGCCTCAGCCTTGGAACAAGCAGGATGCTCCTCGCCATAATAACCTGTATAATATAGGTACGCGCGAGCCATCAAAGCTTCGGCTGCATACTTGGTGATACGTCCATCATTGTTGTTGCGATCGCTCAAAGGATAAGCGTCAGCAGGAATATTCTCCGCAGCATACTTCAAGTCATCGAAGATAGCCTGGTAAACTTCCTTGGCAGGGGTACGAGGGATATTATTCTCGGATGGCTCCAACAACAAAGGCACGTCACCAAACAAGCGAACCAAGTCGAAATACAGAATGGCACGCAAGGCACGAGCCTCGCCCATGATACGTCCCTCAGTCTTGGTATCATCACCCCAATTGATGGTGGCATCAGCCTGAATCAACTGGTTGCAACGGAAGATAGCCTTGTAATAGTTAATCCAATCTGTATTGTATAGGTCATTGTAAGATGGAGCTATACTTGTACTAAACTGGTCGATGATGTTATTATTCTTTGCATCGGAAAGGCCCAAACCAGCAAAAGCCTGCTCGGAAGCAAACTCAGCTGTAAGGTACATACCTATGCCCTCATCACTGATGGTACGCTGCCATCCATCGTAGCAACCATTCAAATCCATCTCAGCAGCTCCAGGAGTACTGTAAGCTGTCTGTGAGTTCATATCTGTCTTAGATGAAGTATCCAAGTAGTTGTCGCAAGAGGTAAAAGCCATTGCAGATGCTATCAAGGCACTCATCAATATATATTTTCTTTTCATATCACTTTCAATTTAAGAGTTAGAATGCTAAGTTTACACCTACAATGAAAGTACGTGGGTGTGGATAGTAACCCATATCTACTCCTGATACCCAAGAGTCGCTGCTGTTACCATCTGTACCATTGTATGAACCAATCTCTGGATCCATGCCATCATACTTGGTCAAAGTGAAGAGGTTCTGAACCTGTGCATAGAGACGAAGCTTAGACAAGCCCTTCCAAGGTATCAACTTCTTGAAGTCATAGCCCAAGGTCAAGTTCTGGAGGCGGATATAGTCACCATCCTGCAAATAGAGGTCAGAGAACAACCAGTTACCTGCGTCAGCGTATGTGACACGAGGAATCTCATTGCTGGTACCCTCACCCGTCCAACGCTTCAAGATACGACGGCTGTAGTTGCCCTGTGAAGAACTTGGGTCACGATAAGACTGTGCAATCTTGAAACCAGCAGCGCCAGTGAAGTTCGCACTCAAGTCGAAGCCCTTCCAACCGAGGTTGAAATTGAAACCGAAAGTATATTTAGGAAGACCATTTCCAAGATCTACCTTATCATTCGCATTGATAACGCCATTATGGTCAACATCTACATACTTCACGTCACCAGGCTGAACATTGCTCTGAAGAACACCATTACCGGCAGCAATCCACTCGTTGATTTCCTGCTGGTTCTGGAAAATGCCTGCGGTCTTATAGCCCCAGAAATAACCGATGGCATGACCATTCTCTGCACGATAGAACTCTTCGGCATTCTGATAAATCTGGTTGGTAGCACCATGGATGATACCATCCTCTGTAGGGATAGAACCAACCTCATTATGGTTGTAAGCGAAATTGGCACCCACGCTATAGATGAAGTCCTTGCCAATCTGGTCGTTCCAAGAGAGCCCCAACTCGATACCCTTGTTCTTGACATCACCACCATTGATGATAGGACCACCTGTACCGGCTGTAGCCAAGATAGGAGCCTGAACCAACCAGTCCTTGGTATTCTTGATGTAAGCATCAAAAGTAAAAGAGAGACGCTGCTTCAAGAAGCGAGCATCAAGACCGAGGTTATACTGCTCAGAGGTTTCCCACTTCACGTTCTCATTGGCCAAACGACTGGTGTAAGCACCCATCGCCCATCCTGTCTTACCACCATCCGTACCAAAGTTGTAATTGGTGTTAGAGGTAGTAACAGGTGCCAAATACTGATAGCACTTAATGTTGGCATTACCTACCTGACCCCAAGAGAGACGAAGCTTCAAGAAATCCAACCAAGAAGCAGCTGACTTCATGAAATCCTCCTCAGTCAAAGTCCAACCTGCAGATACTGATGGGAAGTAACCCCAACGATGACCCTTGGCGAACTTAGAAGAACCATCGGCACGCATGGTAGCGTTAATCATATAGCGATCTTTCCAAGACCAACCCAAGCGACCGAAGAATGACTGACCGCGAGTAGAATCGTAAGGACCACCACTCACCTTGCGGTTCTCATTGCTCATCTCTGTATTGGCAACATAAGCATGCTCCCAATCATCAAAACCAGCAGTCAAGTTAACACCGTAGCTACCTGTAGAGCTACCATCATATTTAGTAGTCTCACTACCGAGCAAAGCAGAAATATGATGCTCCTTGATATTGAATTCGTATGCCAAGGTATTGGTCCATACCAAAGAGGTACCATTGCCATGGCTCTGGTTGACAGAGGTCACACTATTGCCACTCTGAGGAGTGAACTTATAAACAGGTGTGAAAGAACGATAGTCTGTACCACCATAGTTAACAGCGAAAACAGAACGGAGCTTCAAGTTCTTGATAGGCTCAATCTGGATATAAACGTTGGCATCCACAGACGTACCCTTGCTCTGGTTATAACGATTCATCATCATCGTACCATAAGGGTTACCATCGTTGACATTCCAGTCTGTACCAACGGTAGAATTGTAGTTGCCATTAGCATCATAAACAGGATAAATAGGTGATGCAGAGAAAGCACCACGGAGGTTGTTGTTGTAGATGTTACCTGTGTTCATGCCACGGCTGTCCTTATAAACCAAACCGACATGCTCACCAATGGTAATCAAACCATTGAACATCTTGTGCTCTGAATTGGCACGGAGGTTATACCTCTTATAATAAGAAACATCAGAACCGCCGATGAGACCGTCCTGTCCAGTATAACCACCAGAAATAGAATAAGTAGAAGTCTTGCTACCACCTGTGAATGCCAAGCTATGGCTAGTGGTCAAGGCACCATTATCTACAGCCTGGTCAATCCAGTCTGTATTATATACATTACCATTCACGTCACGGATAGAGTTCAAAGACGTCCAATCCACAGGAGACATGCCAGAGTTGAGGCGAGCCTCATCCATAATCTGCATGTACTGGTTGGAGTTGAGTACTTCAAACTTGCGAGGCAAAGTCTGCCATCCTATATATCCATCGTAGGTAATCTTAGAAGAACCTTCCTTACCGCTCTTGGTTGTCACAAGAACAACACCATTGGCAGCCTGCGCACCGTAGATAGCTGCAGAAGCGGCATCCTTCAAAACGTCGATGCTCTCAATGTCGGCAGGATTCAAGGTGGTGATGTCACCACCCACTCCATCAATCAAGTAAAGAGGCTGAGAGTTACCGACGGTACCCAAACCACGAATGGTTACACTCATCGCAGCACCTGGCTGACCAGAGGTAGAGACGATGTTGACACCAGGAGTCTGACCTTGCATGGCGGTCAATGGGTTGGTGGTGTTGAGCTTGGCGATGTCGTCACCTTTCAACTGAACGGTGGCACCCGTCACCAACTTTTTCTTCTGAACACCATAACCTACAACGACAACTTCATCAAGAGAATGCTTGTCTTCATTTAAGGTTACATTGATTACAGAACCGTTGACTTTCACCTTTTGGGTGATAAAGCCTAGGTAAGACACTTCGAGTGTTTGTCCTGCCTTTACAGAGATGATAAAGTTACCGTCAAGGTCGGTTACCGCACCCACCTTCGTACCTTGCACCATGACACTTGCACCAATCAATGGTTCGTTGTCGGTACCAGATATGACTGTACCTTTAACCGTCTGAGCATTGAGGACACCCGCTCCGATTCCTAGCATTGCCTGGAAAGCCAACAGGAAGGCTACCAGAGCAACCTTACAGAGCATACGGCTCTGCGAGAATTTCTGAGATGTTTTTCTCATAATTACTTTAGGTTTAAATTAATAATTGTTCATTCTTAGGTTTAATATTGTTCCTATTCTAGAATAGGGAATATTGCCTTTATAAATAAGGTATTGCCACTAAGATTTAGAGGTTTGCCTTGGTTTATCGTTATTGTCATTGTTAATACGATGGCAAAGATAGACAAAAATCGGACACGCCTATGTACATTTATGTAAATTCGATATGTACAAAATGTTATTCATTTAGAAATAATTAGTAAATACAGCATTAATTTAACAAAAAAATGGGGGCATCATCTGCTGATAGCATCTTAACAAATGCTACAGCAGATGATGCCAAAACTAGTGTTGTAACAGATGATAAGCAACCAATCCCTCCATCGGCGACTTCATGATTCGAGCAATTTTCAGATGATGCTCATCTTCCATCACATTTCTCAAAGGAGAGTCAAAATAGTGGGCTATGCTTCCCACGAAACCAACTGCAGGCACTCCACCCAAAGAAGACTCCCATGCCTTCACCCCAGGCTCCAGCTGGCTGATGTCCTCAAGGCTAGAGGTCACATATTTAATATAAGGTACGAGATTGTTGTCATAGAACTGGCTGAAACTACCCAGAACCATCCGATAGAGCGTCATCAAGTCGGCAAACTCCTCGCTGGCATTGCCGTAGTTGCCAGCCTGGGAAAGCTGTTCGGAGATGAAAGGACAGATGGATGCGAGATAGCGGTTGGCAAGCGGCTCTCGATACACCTTATTAATAATAGTAGGATAATCGAGACCCGACCATTCGAGATACTTTTTCTTGAAGACGGCAGGCAAAGTTCCCTTGAAGATGCCATTGAGGAAAAGTTTACCCAAGACAGCTCCACTGCCCTCATCCCCAAGGATATAACCCAACGGAGGGGTATTCATCACGATTTTATTGCCATCATACAAGCAACTGTTAGCACCCGTCCCCAAGATGCAAGCGATGCCAGGCTCCTTGCCAAACAAAGCATGTGCTGCCCCAAGCATGTCGCTCTCAGCCTCCACCTTAGCCTCAGGAAAAGCCTGTTGGAGTAAAGATGCCATGCGAGGACGCACTGCCTCGGTCACACCACTGCCATAGAAATAAACTTCCTGAGGTTGAACAGTCAACACGAGTTCATCACGAAGCACATGCAGAACCTCAGCATCCTGCATGTGAATGGGATTGATGCCTTGGGTCTGACAAGTCATCACTACCGTACCTTGGTCGTCTACCAAAGCCCAATCGGTCTTGGTACTACCACTATCTGCTATGAGTCTTTTCATATCACTATCTTTTGACTAGGTTTAAACACCATACGTTGAAACATCTTTAGATTACGATGCAAAAATATACAAAAAAGATGAAAAACGACTATGTTAAGGGCGAATATTTCAAAAAACCAACGTTATTCTTTGATTTTTCACGAATATTTAATAACTTTGCACTCAAATAGACTAATTATGAAGAAGAAATTATATATCATCATCCTGCTGATGGTAGCTTTCGTGCTGCCTAGCAACGCTGTGCTCAAAGAAGCCAACTTGGACACAACCCTCTATATGCTGCGCACCGAGCTAAGCAACTACCACATCGACTTGGAGCGACAGAACATGGCTGCCAAGGCACAGCAGCAAGCCGTCATACAAGAACTGATCAGCATCGTAAAACAAGCTGACCAGAACTCTATCATGCTCTATTCTCAGAGAAATGGGTATATCTTCGACATGACATACGCTTGCCATGAGGCAACGGAACAATTCAAGAAGTTTAGGTCGAAGGCTGTACCTTTCCGTGAAATGATTCAAAAGAACAATGTGGAAGTGGCGCGTTTCGACTCACTCATCAACTATCTCTACGGCATGAACACCATGTTTCTGAGCGACGAGGCACAGATGAACCGCAACGTAGACCTCACCCTTGCCGTCAACATACGCCGACAACTGGTAGAGAAGCAAGAGCAACTGAAACTATATGTGCAAGCTTACGACAGAACCGACCGCAAGCTTCAGGCTCTCAACGACTATGCCAATCGAAGATACGCTGACATTCAGAACAGTATCTTCAACAATGGTGGCGACAATTACCTGCATATTCTTCGCAACCTAAGCATGAATTACCACGAGGCTAAAACTTCGGTTGCAGAAAAATATAAGCCGGCACCAGGCATGATGTCGCAGTGGGACGTGCGCATCATTGGCATCCTCTTCGGTATCATCGTGTTCTATGGACTCATCTCCGTATTCCTCAATCTCTTCGTCATCCGCTTTGCGATGACACAATTGGTAAAAAGAGGTAAATTCGAGAGCATCAAGGAGAGTTTCATGGCGAAGCGTCCTTGCATCATCATGGCGATGACCGTGGTTACCTTTGCTGCCATTTTGGGCGTTATCCGCTTGATAGCCAAGCAGAACTTCATCATCATGGCAAGCCAACTCTTGGTAGAGTTTGCGTGGTTGATAGGCGTTATCTTGGTATCCATCTTGTTGCGTGTGAGCAATGACAAAATCAAGAGTACTTTCCGCATCTACTCTCCATTGATGTTGGTGGGTTTCTTGGTCATCGTATTCCGTATCATCTTGATACCTAACGATTTGGTCAACCTTATCTTTCCACCAGTGCTGTTACTCTGCACCTTATGGCAGTGGAATGTGATTGCCAGAAAGCATGGAGAGGTGCTCAAGACCGACAAGACGTACGCGTACATCTCGTTTGCCGTATTTGTGATCAGCACCATTTCCGCTTGGGTAGGTTTTACTCTACTCTCCGTGCAGATCATCATCTGGTGGACCATGCAGCTCACCTGTATCCTCACCATTACCTGTATAGAAGGATGGCTCAGCGTTTATGCCAAGAGACAAAAACTCGCCGACAAGGCTATCACCGAAAAATGGGGCTATCGCTTCATCTATAAGGTTCTCCTGCCTACATCTGGCGTGCTCTCCTTCATCCTGTCCATCTACTGGGCTGCCGATGTATTCAACATGAGCGACACCACTTGGATGATATTCAACAAGGACTACATCAAGACGAGCAATTTCACAGCCTCGCTCTATAGCGTAACCTGCGTGGCTTGCCTCTACTTCTTGTTCAACTATATCAATATGACCACCAACGACTTCATGCGGCATCACTTCGAGAAGACCGACCCACAATCGGCAGCCTCTAAGATAGTGATGTTCAAGAACGTGTTGCAGGTCATCATCTGGGGCATCTGGCTGATGATTGCCCTCAACGTGTTCCAGGTAGGTAAGTCTTGGTTGCTCGCCATCTTCGCCGGTTTGTCAACGGGTCTTGGTTTCGCATCCAAGGACATTCTGGAAAACATCTACTATGGCATCTCCCTTATGATGGGACGTGTGAAAGTGGGCGACTACATCATCTGCGATGGAACCCGTGGTAAGGTGAGCAGCATCAGTTATACCTCTACCATGCTGGAGGCTACCGACGGCTCGGTCATCGCCTTCCAAAACGCACAGCTCTTCAGCAAGAACTACAAGAACATGACCAAAAATCATGGTTATGAGCTTGATATATTGGAGGTTGGCATCGCCTACGGCAGTAATGTGAAGGAAGTGAAGAAAATTCTCACCGATGCCCTCATGAAGCTCGATTGCATCTACCGCAAGAAGGGTGTGAAGATTGTGTTAAAGAGTTTCGACGACAACTGCATCACCCTCAAGGTATTGGTATGGGTAAATGTACTCACCCAGTATGCCGACGACGGAAAGATTATGGAATGCATCTACGATACGCTCAACGAGCACAAAATCGAGATTCCGTTCCCACAGCGTGAAATTACAATTAAACAAGTACAACAATAATATGGCAACATTCATAGCAGGTCCTTGCGTCATCGAATCGATGGAACTATTGGAGACAGTGGCTCAGGAGCTCGTACGCATCAACCAAAAGTTGGGGACCGACATTATATTCAAGGCATCCTTCGACAAGGCCAACCGCACCAGTATCCACTCATTCCGTGGTCCTGGATTAGAGAAAGGACTCCAGATGCTCGGCGACA
>ERZ808270.161-NODE-161-length-42526-cov-5.472181_pt1 | contig 42526 bp, 45 predicted proteins | sample MGYA00521082_ERZ808270 | MGnify/ENA primary metagenome ERZ808270 (study PRJEB31516, sample SAMN03275594) | gut metagenome | biome: mammalia-associated habitat; material: feces | host: Papio cynocephalus | place: Kenya | collected 2012-07-27 ... | reverse complement strand
GTATCCACAACCTCACCAACCTCTGCGAGATGAGCAAGAAGGAAGACATCCAGATTGTCCTCTCCGGCGTTTGCGAGAAGGTCAACGCCCAGTTGGAGCACGCTGGTTTCTATGACTTGCTCGGCAAGGAGAATATCACCGACCACATCAGCAAAGCACTGAAACGTGCCGAGGAAATCATTGATAGTAAAAAGGTAAAAAGGTAAAAAAAAATCCGCTTGCGACAGGATTGCATAAACAACCCTTCGCAAGCGGATTTTTTGTTTTTCATTCTTTGGGCTGTGTTTCCACAGCTATGTCTTACTCTCTAATTTTTGTGCATCCACAGCTATATCTTACTCCCTAAAGTTGATGTTCCACAAGAACAAGGCATTGCCGATGATGTACCTGCGCCACATGCGCTTCGGCTCTTTCAACAGGCGATAGAGCCACTCCAACCCATGTCGTTGCCACCACATCGGTGCACGTTCTACCGTTCCAGCGAAGAAATCGAAAACGGCTCCGATGGTACCCACATGGCAATGGATGTTCAACTCATTCCAATGTGAGTAGGTCCACTTCTCCTGTTTAGGAGCTGTCATGCCAATCCAGAGCAAATCAGGATTGGCAGCGTTGATGGCATCGACTATCGCCCGATTGTCCTCGTCGGAGAACTCAGGCTTGTATGGAGGCGAATAAGTGACTACCTTAAGATGCGGATACACCTTGGCGGCACGCTCCACAATCAAGTCGAGCACCTTCTGCGAGCTCCCCATGAACATGACGGTTTTTTGAAGTGAAGAGTGAAGAGTGAAGAGTGAAGAATTCTCTTGCTCTTTCGACTCCATCTCTGCGCTTTCTTTTTCAAGCTTTCTCATTTCAAACTCGAACAAGTCCCAACCGGCGATTCTCTCCTTCGGCTGGCTCTTCGCCTTGAGCTGACGGCACGCCTTCACGATGCTCACTCCATCAGGAATGAGCACATCGCCCTGACTCAGAGCCTCGGCAAAGAGTGCATCCTTGCGAGCCGTATTGTATGAATGGGCATTGATGGTATTGATGAGCAACTTACCTTCCGGCAAGGATGCCAGCTCCGCCTTACTGCCCAATATATCTAAATTCTTCAGTCTAAACACCATGAATGATGCCCCCTATGTTTTTTACCTTTTAGTTTTTGTCTCTTTACTTTTACCCTTTATTCGTCCGCACACTCGTGCAAGGTATATTCACTGCTTCCATCGAAACAATGCGTGCAAACCTGGCACTTAGGCAATCCTATCGCTTCAATCAACTGCTCTATCGTATTGAATTTCAAGGAGGTCAATCCCAACTCTCGAGCGATTTCATCCACCATTTTCTGGTACTCAGGAGAACCTGTGGTAGCATACTTGTCCAGATTCTTGTTGGCATCGCCCTCAAACTTCTCGATGATGCGGCGAGTTATCAGCTCCATCGCACTCTTGGAAGAAGTGAAGTTGATGAAAGGACAAGCATAGACCAACGGAGGACAAGCAATACGCATGTGGCACTCCTTCAATCCCGCCTGATCGAAGAGCACCTTGACATTGTCACGCAACTGGGTACCTCGCACGATGCTGTCATCGCAGAACAACACGCGCTTGCCTTCGAGCATCGCCTTGTTTGGAATCAACTTCATCTTGGCCACAAGGTTGCGCATGCTCTGGTTGCTTGGCATGAAGGAGCGAGGCCATGTAGGAGTGTATTTGGCGATGCAACGCTGATAAGGCACCTGCTTGCCAGCCGCATAACCCATCGCCATTCCCGTACCCGAGTCAGGAATGCCACTACAGCAATCCACCTCCACATCGTCGGTCTTGGCAAGGTTGCAACCGTTCTTAAAACGCACTTCCTCTACATTTCTTCCCTCATAGGTGGAAGTAGGGAATCCATAATAGACCCAGAGGAAGGAACAAACCTGCATTTTCTTGTTGGCAGGACGAAGTTGCTCGATACCATCGGCGGTCATCTTCACGATCTCACCCGGTCCCAACTCATATTCCGTCTCGTAGTCGAGGTTAGGGAAAGAGGTTGTCTCGCTGGAAGCTGCATGAGCTCCGTCCTTCTTACCGATGACCAACGGTGTGCGCCCCCAACTGTCTCGGGCACAGATGATACCATCCTCGGTGAGAATCATCATAGTACAAGAACCCTTGATATGGTGATAGACATTCTCGATGCCCTCCTTGAAACTCTTGCCTTGGATGATGAGCAGAGCGACCAACTCCGTAGGGTTGGTACTACCCGAAGACATCTCTGCAAAGTGCATATTCTTGTCGAGCAAATGCTGGGTAAGTTCCTCTATATTAACGATCTTGGCGACAGTGCAAATGGCAAATCTACCAAGATGGGAATTCATGATCAATGGTTGCGCATCGGTATCACTGATGACGCCGATACCTGACGTGGCTCCCTCAAACTTGTCGAGCGTGGGTTCAAACTTCGTTCTAAAATAAGAACTTTCGAGGTTGTGGATAGAGCGCACAAATCCCTTCTCCTGACTGTAGGTTGCCAAACCGCCTCGGCGAGTGCCGAGATGTGAGTTGTAATCAGTGCCGTAGAAAAGGTCTGCGACACAGCTTTTCTTGGAAATCGTTCCGAAAATGCCTCCCATAAGAGTATTAATTCTATGTTATTGTTTAAAATATGGGGGCAAAGGTACTAAAAAGAGATAAATTATGCAAGAAAACAGACAAAAAAGTTATTGTATTTTCTTTCTCCATTATTTATTTTTCTTTCTCCAGAAGAAATGCCATATCCTAAAGAACGGTTCGCTCAAGGCTTCAGACGGATAGTATCTCAACAATCGTGCATCGCGGTACAAGCGCAAGAGGTTATGCCCCAAGGCTCCATGCTTGAACCCATCGGAACCGACCTCGTCACGCCCCCAGGCATAGCGCTCGTCATGGAATCCAAAGTTGCCGCCTTCCAAGATTTCATCCAGCAACAAGCGACCTCTTTTCACATCCATCGGAGCTATCATCTGATTCTCAGGCAACCCCAAGACTTGGTGCAATACATACATCACAGCCCCGGCAAACTGCCACATTCCCAAATATTTCAATTCCTGTTGTAAACTTACATTCTGTTGTATCGGATTTGAATTCTTCACTCTCCGTTCTTCACTCTTCACTCCCAACTCTTCACTCTTCACTAAAACGAAGTAATAATCCAAGATTTGGCGCAACCCCACTCCCTCGTAGAAGAAATGATGATACAGATGCAGCAACTGATAAACGACGTTGAAAGAAGAAGTAGGAACGGCGATAGAACCCACCTGCTGAGGTAGTTCGACAAGATGGGCACACTGCACGGCAACTTTCTCATGCAACCAGTTCTGCAATCGTCGGTTATAGACAGGATTATTCAACAAGGCTGGCGTGGAATGAATTTCCATCGTAACACCATTGACTTCCAGCACGATATGATTATAGCTCTCCTCCACCACTCGTCCCATTTTCAGAGTGATGGAAGCAGCCATCTCCCGGATTCTCTCACGAGAAGCATCCACCCACACATCGACATCCCCCGATGTACGCGAGAAAGGGTTGGGATACAGCACCGCATTCCCTTGTCCTTTCAAGATACAACAGTTCTCACCCTCGGCCTTCACCTGATTGTAAATATAGACAGAAGCCTTGTTAAGCACACGGTTCCTCTTGGCGATTTGCTGGCTAAGCGCAAACCACCTCAAAAGCAAATCTCGCTCTGGCGACACCTCCTTGGGAAGCCTTTGCACACCCTCGAAGATGACACCCACCAAAGTTTGTTTCTTGGCGAACTCGAAGAAGCCACTCCAATCAAAACCTCTCAGCACCGAACCATCGAGGAACTCCTTGCCCTCGTCAATGCCCAAGGCGAATCGAATCAAGCGGAAATAAATATCTGTCATACGGTTTTCTATTCTGCAGTCATTATTTAGCACAAGTCTTCAAGTGAACTTCTGCTCACTGAAGAGCGTCTTTCCTTTTTGATGATGCAAAACTAAGAAAAAAAAACGAATGTGCCAAACATTTCCTTCAAAATTTACGTGAGAACTTTCTTATACCATTCTACCATCGTCTTCGCTTTCTCCTCCCAAGACAATTCCACTTGTCTTTGCTTGCAATTCTCCGACATTTGCTTCAAGAAATCCCGATTTCGTTCCAAGTCTTTCATCACCTTGGCAAAATCATGGACGGATTGCATCGGTTTGGAAAGAGGAATTTTTCTGCCGACCTTGTCATCAACAGCATCACCTTGTCCACAGGTATCAAAGCAAACTACAGGAAGATTATTGCCAATAGCTTCAAGCACAACATGAGGTGTACCCTCAGCCACGCTGGTAAAGAAGAACACATCCGATTGCCGCATCAACTCTTGTACTTTCTCATGGCTCACAGCACCATGCCATACACACCAGTCTGCGATACCCAAGTCTATCGCCAACTGTTTGTAATATTCAGCATCTCCACCGCCAACAATATGAAATCTGACGAGATGACTCCCCACGGTAGCTATCGTCCATAAAGCCAAGGCAAGCTGCTTTCTGAAATCCAGTTTGCCAACCCACAGTACATCCAAAGTCTGCTTCTGCGACTTATCCACCAAAGGATGGTCTTGTACATAACATCCAGTCTCATTGAGCAAAGGTGAGTCTATCTTCATATACTTTTTAAAGGAACGTTGCGAATTGGAAGAGGCAGAAAAGACAACTGAGGCTTGTCGCACAGCTTCACGCACACGCCCAGAATGTTTCAGCTGGATTACAGTCAAGAAATTCTTCAGTCGCATAAAGATTTTTGTCTTCATGCTTGCACCATCAAGATATGCCACAGGAAATTTGTCCTTGGCATCCACTGGTCCCCAAACAAACGGCACGCCATTCTCCTTCGACAACTTCCATAGATACCCAGGCTCACGGAAGCCAATCATATTCAGTTGGTGCAGCACATCAATCTTCACAACATTACAAATATCCTTCGCCATGAGATACGTCTTCCACTGCCATTCTCTATAGTATTTATAGAACCTCCAATCCCCTTGGTTCCAGCACATCTTTCTGATTTCATCCGACACAGGATTATAATAGAAGTGCATGTTCTTGGCTTGTTCCAAGGTAGGAACGATACTCTCTATCCTCTCCCGAAACTCCCCTTCGGTAATGATATACAACTCACAGAACTTGGCGAGATTGCTCACCCAGTTCCACGCCATCCCCGGCTCACTCCCCATTCCCGGCGAGCAAGCGTAAGCATTGATTAAGATTTTAAGCATATAATAATAGGTATAAACCTAACACGATTTTCTGTCAGTAATTTTGTTTCTTAGCCTCCTCCACATTTGCCCTGCAACTCTGTAAGCAAAGGCGATTCGGTGCCCCATTCCTACATCCATAGGCAAAGAGAAATCACATCGGAGCAAATCCTTGTCATTCACAAGATGAGTGTCAAACGTCATTTTTACATCATTATCCACGTTCGCCTCATGAATCACCTCCACCCACATCGGATAGCTTTTGTCCTTAATATGATGAACATTCGCCAAACCTCGCTTCTCCAAGAGGAAATGGCTGCCAAAGCCGTAGCAGGTTCGAATGGCAGATAAACTTTCCGCAAGCGTCAAGAAATGATTGTTCGGATAAAAGATGTGAGTGGCAAGGTGATGCAGTTGCGTAAACAACTGCAAGCCATAGTCGAAAGAGAGAAACCTTTTCTCGCCCAGTTTCAGATGGAAGTTCAGACATTCCGCTTGCACCTTTTCCACGAAAGTCCTTGCAATACAATCGTCATTGTCGAGATAAGTGGTCAGACACAAATCGCCCTCATGACAATCTTTCCGCTGCAAATCAACTTCACTTCGTTGCTTTTGCAAGTCAGCTATCACGACCTGTCGAAATATATCAGCAAACCGAAAGGCGTATTGCGGCTTGACACCGACAAGATGAATCTGAGGACATATCGAGCGATAAGCCTTGATTCTCGCCCGATATTCCGCAGGAGTGTCTTCATCAACCAACAAAATCCAACTAAAGTTCTGGCAAGATTGTCCAATAACCGAAGGCAAGCAATAAGTCTCGAATAGCCGCATTCGCCTTTCGAGCCATTCCACACGGTCGATAGCCTTTCCCGCTTTGTCCTCGTGCCAAAGAGCCAAGTTGAAGCGAGTTAGAAGATAATGGTGAATCATTGAAATCTCTTTTTCAGCAATTTGGCAGGAACACCACCGATGATACTATACGGGGGAAACGACTGAGTGACGACAGCACCTGCTGCCACCACAGAGCCATGTCCGATAGTTACACCTTTCAATATCGTGACATTAGCCCCACACCACACATCATCCTCGATGACCACAGGCTGGTCATACAGATTCACGCCATCCACAAACTTCTCCTCCACCGTGACATCAGCAATGAACTTGCCAGGAATATCAATGCGATGGTCGCCCGTGATAATCGTAGGACTCGGACCAAACAGCACCTTCTTGCCTATCGTACAAGGCGCATCCGTACAATATATCGTGCTCCCCTTGGGAATGGACGTTCCATCCCCAACAGAAAGATTCCACAAGCCCTTGATGTCAGAAGACATCGGGCGCAGATACACACCCTTGCCACAATGCTTCATGCAACGCTTCCACACCGCAGCCCACATCTTGTCCCAAAGATACGAAGGCACAAGACTTATTTTTTGCAATATAAAAAAGACACTCATAAATAGTTTTTACAAAAGAAAAAAAGTTCAGCAATAAGAACCTATTTCTTATCTTAGGATTTCGCCATACAACTTTTCAATACTCTCGTTGATTTTCTTTGGCGCAAACTTTTCCTCGCCAAAGATTTTGGAGTACTCAGCCATATCTCTTCTGAGTACAGCAGAATCCATCAGCCTACGCAATTGTTTCGACAAGGCTTCGGCATCACCGAAAGGAAAAGTCAGGCAGTTCTTTCCCTCTTCGATGACATCAGGAAGACCACCCACAGGAGTTGTCACCACGGCGATGCCTCTTGCCCAAGCCTCCAGCACCACCATCGGGAATCCCTCGTGGCGTGAGCACATACAGTAGATGCTTGCCTTGTTCCAAACATCCTCCTTTTGCTTACCAGTGATATAGCCCGTAAAGGTCACGCTATCATCCAGTCCCATCTCATGCGCCATGGTTTGGAATCGTTCCACCTCCCCATTTCCCATGATGGTAACATGCCAGTCAGGATAATCATCCCTTAATGCCTTCCAAGCCTTCAAGAGCAAGTCTGGATGCTTGTTGTCGTTCAAGAACGCAGCGAAGATGATACTCTTCTCCTTGATGGAATAGTCCACGGCAGGAGTCGGCGCACAAGCATTGTAAATCACAGCCGTCCTCACCCTGACCATCGGATATAGCTCAGCAAAGAGCCTTTGCCATTTCTTAGCCAACAAGACCACACAGTCAGCCCGATTCAAGCACCAGAAGAAAAAATTGTTATGCGTATGCTCCTCCAACTGGTTTCCCATGTGGATCTGCATGACAATCTTCTTCCTGCCCAGCAATGCCAACAGCAGCACAGGCATTTGGATAACCAAGCAAATCTTGTCTGGCACCGTATGGAAATGCACGATGTCATACCGCCATATCGTAAACAACGCCTTGGCGTATGCCTTCAGGGCATACCAAAGCTTCACACCATAACCACGCTGTATCTGCGTACCGAGCCATCCGCACTGGTATTTCTTCCAAAACGGCATGGTCTTCATCAGGCGCAGCACACTCGCCACGCCACCACCGCTCTGCTCGGCAGAGCCAACCATTAAAACTTTAGACATAAAAATAAAACGGTAGAGGGTTGGCAAGACATCATCTTGCCAACCATTCTGATATTTTTGACCATGTAAGACTGCATTATTTAATAGAATAGATACTAAACTTATCTCCATCCACAACCTGTTTGAGACCTTGCTTTATGAAATAATCCTTATCGGAATGAGTGAAATCCACCAAAACGGCATCCTTGTCACTTTTCACTGCCTCTACAGCCTTTCCCAATGCCACCTTCTCATCTTGGAGCATCCAGAATCCAGGATTGTACATCGGTTTGCTATCCGTGTAAAAATACCAATAATGAGCCTCTAAACCATAAAACACCATATGATTCATCTTAAACCAAGGTTTCAAGTCCTGCTTGATTTTCTGATTGGATTCCAATTGCCATTTCGGCAATAAAACACCTTGCAACTTGGAATCTGAGGACATCGAATTGTTGGCACAGATGCCATCGTTATACATCAAGAGCGAAGTCACAATCATGATGCCAAGAGCCAACTTGACATTCGTCATTTGCTTGATCGTCTTCCTAACATATACAGCAGCGACAGGTAAGATACCACTTGCCACCATCAATGACTTTTGGAATCCAGTGTCACTTCCTGCGGAAGGTACATAAATGACCATTCCCAAGAACAAACATAGCCATACCGTCCTCCATTCTTTAGCACGATGAGCCGTGTAGGCAACATAAAACAAAGGTAAGCTAACCAAAGGTGCCACACATACAGGCCAACTATGAAACTTCTCGCCGATTCTGCCCAAGATGCCATAACATAAAATCGACCCAAACAAGATGCTCACTGCAATCCCCAATTTCTGCTTTTGGGCAAAGAAACGTCTATTGGCATAGCAAGCAATCACTATACCGACAAAAGCTATCATTGCCAGCAGAATAGACTTGCAATAACGCAGCAACAATCCCACCATCGTATGACGACCATTCACATTACCAGTTTCCTTGGCAAAGGAATCTGCCAACAGAGAAAAGCAGTTGGTCTCACCCAACAGCAAGGTCATGACTCCCCAATACAATACCAACGACAATACCACATATCCCAAAGCATATTTCCATCGCGTAATTCTATTCTTGCCTCCAAGCAACAACATGAACAATGCTATCAACGGAACAATAACGACATTTGGAAAACGAGCTGCTATCAATAACACCGTAGAGATACTCAACACAACAAACCACAAGAAACGATTGTTGCCCAACATCCTAACAAAGGACACAATAGCAATTGCCAACAGAACGGAGGTAAAATTATCGGGAGTACAACATTTGGCAATGCCAGGTCCCATGACAATCAACGCCCCACAAAGATAATAAACATACTTGCTTCGTTCACTCCTTTTCAACAAGCCAAAATAAGGGATGAGAAGAGTCAATAGATTCAAGCCCCAAGCCAAGATACGTTGTGACAGCAGAGTAAAGCCAAAAGTTGAGAACCAAGCCTTCATGCCGAGAAGAGACAACAAGCACATCACCATCTCCTGAGCTTCCTTGCACGAGTAAATCCAGAAATAGTTATCAGTGAGCGTAACGCCCCACAGATAAAAACTCAAACTGACAAAGACTGAAAGCATGAAGACGAATGCCTTCATGCTCTTATTGTCCCACAATGATGTAACCATACCTTAAGATTTCGTAGAATAATACTCCTTGATCAACCCACAGATGTAATCCACCTGCTCCAACTCCAATTCATAGAACATAGGCATGCGCACCAAGCAGTCGGCATACATATCGCAGTTTGGCAATTCAGGACGCTCCTTGAAATGGTTGAGATAGTACTCGCTCTTGTGCAAAGCCAAATAATGGAACGGAGCCATCACGTCATGCTCCTTCAAGAACTTGATCAAGCCCGAACGTTCCTCCAAATTACGACACACAATATAAAACATGTGCGCATTGTTGGTGGCGTAGCTTGGTATCTGAGGCAAACGGAAGAAACCTTGCCCAGCCAAGGTCTGCAACCCTACGAAATACTGTTCCCATAGTTTCTTGCGCTTAGTCTGAATATCATCGAGGTTTTCCAACTGAGCCCAGAGGAAGGCGGCATTGATTTCGGCAGGAAGGAACGAAGAGCCCATATCCACCCAACCATACTTGTTGACTGCACCACGGAAGAACTCGGCACGATTGGTACCTTTCTCCCAGATTATCTCAGCACGACGGATGAAACGCTCGTCGTTGATGGTAAGCAATCCACCCTCGCCACCAGCGGTGATGTTCTTGGTCTCATGAAACGAGAAGGCTCCCAAATGACCTACCCCCCCCACATGGCTTGCCCTTGTAGAAGGAGTCGATGGCTTGTGCTGCATCCTCCACCACGAGGAGATTATGCTTCTCTGCCACCGCCATGATGGCATCCATGTCACAAGCCACACCTGCATAATGCACAGGAGCGATGACACGAGTACGAGGAGTAATCAAGCTCTCCAACCTCTCCGCATCGAGATTAGGGTTGCCATCCATGGAGTCGGCGAAAATCACCTTGGCACCCTCACGCAAGAATGCCAAAGCCGTTGAAACGAAGGTATAGGAAGGCACGATGACCTCATCACCCGGTTTCAACTCGCAGAGCATGGCGCACATCTCCAAGGCATCCGAGCCCGAGGTGGTGAGCAAGCACTTCTTGAAACCATAACGCTTCTCGAAATAATCCTGGCACTTCTTGGTAAAATAACCGTTACCCGACAGCTTGCCAGTGAAGACTGCCTTATACATGTAATGAGCTTCCTTACCGGTGAGGTAAGGCTTATTAAATGGAATCATTGTCATGATTTTAAAAATTTTACGATATAAAGATCAAGCAGAAAGTTTGCTTGATATATAATTTATCAAAGAATAGAAGCCCAATCTACGCTTAGCATATTCCAATATGACGGATACCGCAAGCGAAGAAAGGAGCAATGCCACGAATATCAACAATGGATACTTAAAGCCATAAATGAAAGAGTGAAAGAAATAGGCAAAAATAAAAGTATGTACCATATACATATTCATCGAATGCTTGCCTAAATAAGCCAAAATAGGAAATTGAAAGGATAGCCTCTTTGTCAAGACGGCTACGATTACCGACAACAACATCGCTACATAAGGGTCTGCCTTGATACTTGCTAGGCAATTGATATATCCACATTCACGATTCAAGCAAAGTAGCGTCAAAAGCATCAACAGGAAAGTTATCGCAAGCACCACATTAAATGTTTGCAAGACTTCTCCTATCTGCTCACGATAACAAGCCACATAGATGCCCAACAAGAAAGCAAGCGCATTGGCAGGAAACCAAACTACTGCCACAAGCAACAAGGGCAATGCAGAATATCTATTCTTGACCAATCCGAACAACATAGGAAATGCGAGCCACAGAATGATAATGATTTGGTTAAACCACCATGTCATATTGTAAGAATGATACTTTTGCAATCCAAGAATATCTTTTACAAGAGCAAAAGGAATATTCACATGTTCGCCATAAGCGGCTGAAAGTGGTCTATCAAACCAGAAGACACCTATTGGTACAAAAATAAGGAATATGACCCAATAGTTAAGATAGAATTTCACAAATCTTCTCAACAGGAAGCGTAGAATTTGCCCCCCCCGAATTAGCATTTAGCCTTTGAATCGGTATCTTGCCAAATTGAAACGTCAATCCAAATCCCGACAGAAACAGGAAGATGGCAACACACACTTTTCCCAGCAGAGCACAATGCCAAACGACACTACCATACTCAGGGTTTTCATAAAAAAGATGATGCACCAACATCGCACAGATAGCGATACCTTTCAAAATGGCAGTATCGTGCAATGTCAAATGAAATGAACGATGATTCATTTTCTCAATATTAAGAAATAAGTTACAACAAAGTAGCAGATGTTTTCGCAATGCAAAAATGTTTATGCGCTATTCATTAACAGCGCATAAACAAACCGAAATTCAATTTTTATTTTTCATAATGCTCCAAAAAGCGTTTTATCATAGCAACAACTTTTTGGTTTGACATCTTACAATGAGCCAACAACATTACTTCAATGACATCATTATCCACAAAATAATAGATAATATTGGGACCAGCCAAGACATGACGTACAACATGAGTCTTAGTAGAATACTCTCGGTCCAATCTGCCACTTTCAGGAAATTTCAATAATCCCTGAACCTTGGAAGTTATTTTGTCCAAGGTTCTTAAGGCTACAGTCCGCCCATATTCATTTCCGACATACTCGACTATATCGCCAAGTTGCCGAGAAGCAAGTTCTGACCATTTTATTTCCATCCCAACCTCTCCAACACAAGATTCTTTACTTCTGAATGAGGAATACCCTTACCTGCCTTATTCTCTGCGGAAGCATATTCGACCACTCGTTGCATCAAATCCTTAGGAAAGGCATGAGCCATTTTCTCAGCCTCAAGCTCATCCACAAATTCTCCTCTTTCAGCAACAATAGAAGCAGATAACTTTGCTATAAGCAAGACTTTATCCTCATCGCTCAAGTCTTTCACCTGATTCCAATAAGGAACAGCTCTAGATTCTGTTACATTACTTGTCAATAACATAATATATCCTTTTTAAAGTTTATTTACCGCAAAAGTAAAGTTTTTCCTTGAAACTTGCAAATATTTTTCTATATTTTTTTGAAACAACTGTATTTTTACTGATAAAAAACATAGATACCGATGAGTATCAAGACGATACTCACCAAGGTGCGCTTGGTGATTTCCTCCTTCAGCACCATATAGGACAGCAACGGAACGAAGACATATCCCAAGGATTCCAATATCGGCATATCCTTCAGCTTCACCCCTTTGCTCATGGCTGTGATATTGACGAGCAGCGAGCCGAAGAAGATGCCATAGGCTGTAATCACACGCCAGTTGAGCATGGAGCGAAGAAAGCTCCGATGTTCCCTGTCCGCACTCTTCTTCAAGAGCAGTTGACTGCAAGCCGACAGGAATATCCCTGTCACTACCAATATATAAAACAAAGTTATTTCTTCCATGTCAATACAACTAAACCTGAGATAATGATAATAGCCCCGAGGATGTTGTTGAGTGTGATAGTTTCAGCAAACATCCAATAGGAAATCCCCAAAGTAAACACGATGCAAATGCTCTTACATAGGAATGCCTTGTTCAATGGCATGAACGACAAGACCTTCTGCCACAAGACAGCATAAAGCCCCAATGTCCCTATCACACATCCGAAGTACAGGATATAGGGAATCGACAAGAAGTCGTGCAGCGAAGCCAACTTCGAGAAGATACCAGTGCAGGAATAGATGAGAAAAGCCGTGAGGAGAAGAAAAGTTCTTCTAATAGTACAACCTTTCATCTCAACCAAATATGATATATATTAGTAATATTTTCCTGTTGAAAACCATTCTTCTCATAGTAATGACAAGCCACAGTGTTGCACTTTTGAGTTGCTACACAAATTTTAGTTCCAACGTTAAAACGAGAGAGAAAGTCTTGCATCAATTTAGACCCAACACCTTTGCCTGACACATGGGGATTCACTGCAACGATACCGACATCCACCTCTTCCTTATTCCCTTTATAAGTAAGCATTCCCAAAACTTGCCCATTATCTTGATAAGCTAATACATCTGTTGCTATATCGCCAGATAAGGAACGTTCCATCCAAAGGCGATAAAGAGTCTCAAAAACAGATGGAGAAAAATTTCCATCCAAATGATACCGAGAATACTTGCCGCTTTCGTATGACAATTGAAGCAAGTCTTTAGTCATCGGTTCACCCAACAAAGAAATTATATTTTCCGAATGATGCTCAGGATGTGCTTTAATCGTTTGAGAATAAACAACCTTCTGATCTGCCAACAAGAACTTATCCGAAAGCCAAGATGTCGGCAATTCACAACCTTTCAAATAAAGCAAATCATAATCTTTATCCTTTGCTTCTCTTATTGCTTGCGAAAGTGATTGTTCGCTCAAATTATCAGATAATATAAGGTTACCAACCTTGATATTAAAATTCTCAGAGTCCCATTGTACAAGTTCTATCATTCTAAATCGTCTTCAAAATTACAAGTTTCACCGATGATAAATATCGGGCGACCTTTGACACGGTCATAAATCTTACCTATATAAATACCAGTGATACCCATCATCATGGTTATGATACCCACTGCCAACCAAATGGAGATAGTCATGGTTGTAAAACCTCCCACTTCTATCAGACCTAATGCCCATTTGACAAATGTATAAAAAGCGAAAAGTAAGGATAGAAGCACTACATAGAAACCAAATCGAAGCATCAAGCGAAGAGGTTTGTCAGAAAAACCTATCATATTATCGCTTGCAAGTTTCAAAAGTTTAAACAAATTATATGAAGACTTGCCTATTTCTCTTTCCGCATGAACGACGGGAAGATAATACTTTTTGAAGCCAACCCATTGAGCCATGATTGGAAAATAGCGGATGCTATCACCCATGGCAAGGATAGCATTCACTACCTTGCGATGATATATGCCGAAATTGGCCACACTTTTATCTTGTTTGGAATCTGTAAGAAACGAAAATACTTTATAGAATATGGTACTTGAAAGACGCTTCATAAAAGTATCCTGTCGTTCCACACGCTGAGCAAACACAGAATCGTATCCTTCCATGGCTTTGTGATAGAGATTAGGGATTTCCTCAGGCCTATCCTGCAAGTCACAATCCATGACCACGACCCATTCTCCAGAAGACTTAGACAATCCTGCCGTTATGGCATAATGCTGTCCGAAGTTACGTGAAAGATTCACGCCTTTCACATGCTTGTCTTCTTTGCAGATTCTCTTGATGACATTCCATGAGTCATCGGGCGACTGGTCATTGACCAAAATGATTTCATACTCATCTGTTATCGGAGCAACAGACACTGTTATTCGGCGAACCAGCTCATCGAGCATCTTCTCGCCTTTGTATATCGGGGAAACTATTGAAAGTTGCATTGTTATGTCTTTTTAGTTAGACTATCATTCAGAAAGACAATAATGGGGCAGACAGAATTCAAAATATACCTTTTTCAAATAGACTAACAACCATATTATCATTCATAGAAATAGTCATCAGCAGTTGTTTTTGTCGCAACCCTAAAATCCGCATCTCCCAAAGCACTCCTTATCAAACTTTTATCATTGGGCACATGAAGTACAGGCACATTATACTTATTATCTCTAAAAACCGGTAATTTATCCCATAAGTTCTTCACTTTAGTTGTAAATCCTGCTGCAGAATGAACACCTACCTTTGTATAAATTTCTGGATATACTACAATTATAGGAAAACCTTTGGTATTGATGGCATAATCTATCTCCTCTCGCAAGGCTCTGCTATATTTTGTTTCTGAGCTCAAAAACAAGACAACATTTGCTGATGCGTTCAATCTCTCGTGGAGTCTTGGCTTTAACGTTTGCTCCCAATCACTTCCGTCACGAACGGAATAAGTCTTGTTATGAGAATCAACAAAGGGAAAACTCGTATCAGCCGCTTTCCATGCTTTCAATAAATTATAATAGCAAAAATCCCTTGCAGCATATGCCCCTAAATTGTTCTGATTAAAAGGTTCTGCCACATAAAATGCACAGTAATTTCCTGTTCTATTAGCCATAATATTTTATTTTACATACTCTATATAATCAGAAAAAAAGTCGTGACCTATTTTTGCATCATCATAAATATAGTCAACATCTTTTATCTCTGCCTCAATTTGCATTTCTATTATACCATGAAAAGTACCTTGTCGTGAGCTAATATGCCACTCTAAGTTTATACTTTTGTTTTCATAGGGAGCCTTCACATAAAAAGGCTCCAACATAAATATGGTCTGAGGATTCATTGTATTAACATGTTGGAAAGCTGTATTAGTTTCCTTTACTACATACAACCTATTAATCTGTAAACTATGAACCAAACTAAGTTGATCTTTAATATTTGATTCCACGATAGAAACACCGTATTGTTTGCAAGTTACTTGAAATTCAATATTGTCAATCGCTACATTATTATTTTGAATAACCAACTGTATTGAAGAGTAAGAATGGTTTATTTCCTTACGAACAACTTGTACTTTAGCTATATTTACGTGTTTGAAAGGAGCAGTCACCAGACTCATTGACTCATGAAATTGCTTAACTGTGGCAAACGTTGAACCCATGTCAATATTTTTTAGTTTTTCAGCAATAAACTTGGTCTGTTTATATTGTGGACGCAGGGTGTAATCAGCAGGATTCAAAACAACCACATCAATTAGAGAGATACGAGTTTTCATACAAAAAGATAAAGATTTCTCTATTTCTTCATCCATAGGATTCGTTTGTTCATCGAATTCTATGAGCCTATTATGGTTGAAGTCAAATGGCAGTTGCCCATGAGGTATTCCTAAAGGCAAAACTATAAGGATTTGCTCCATTGATAAGCAATGCATGGCATAGCCCAATTCAAATGCAACATTTGGGTTAGGCAACAACTTGACTTTTTTCTTACCATTTTCTTCAGTTTCTATTCTGGTGATTGGTGTAATATCAGCAATAAAAACATCACATGCTTTTATCTTTTCGAGAATTACCTCATCCACTTTTTGTGATCCTACAACAGAACGTGAAGCTTCATCATACAAAACATCGACATTTTGGGTAGTCTCAAATTTCTTGGTTGAAGTTTTTATAAATGACCTCAAAATATCACTATTTTCAGGCACATCACTCTGCCAGGAGAAAAAGACTATAAAACTTGCATTATCTGTCATATATAGAAACATTTGATTTATCACCACCATAAACAACAACTGTGATTTTTCCTATGATCTGATCATTATACAAATCTAGGGTTGAAAGTATTGTGTGAAGTGATTCTTTATGCGTCAATCCAGTCCTGGATAATCCAGTTCCCAACAAAGGTATATAGCAATCCATTCCTTGCGATTGGCTATTGATAAATTCTATTAAAGAATGAAGAATAGAAATTAATTTTTCCTTCGTAGCATGGGCTGTATTGTGTTCATCAAATTCAGACAAAGCCAAGAGTAAGAAACTCGTATTATTGTTTCCTTGAAGCATAGCACATGTTCCTGCTACATAGTTTCTATGGCTTCCTCGTGGTCTGTCAACTGTTTCAAATCGCCCTTGTTTAGCATCGAGAAAATCAAATATTTTTTGTTCTATCTGCTCTGGAGTTATATGCATTTCTGCAGCATATTGCAACAACCACTTACCATGTATCGTTTTTTTGGAAACCAATGGATTTGGTACAGTTTGATCGTCAACAATCGTATCAAAGTGAGTGTTCACAGGTATCACGATAATTTTTTGTTGTTGAGAACGAGTATACCATGGTCTTCTCTGCGCCATTTTTAGTATATCTCCATACATTACACAAATTTTGGAAGAACCTCGTTTCCAAACACATTCCGTTTCAGAAAGCAACACCCATAAAATTGATAAAATCAGAACGACTAATACGATACATAGCAAAACCAATAATCTATCACAACTATCCGTAAAAGCCATGTCTTCCCAAGAAACAAATGCCTGCATTACAGAAAGTAGTCCAAACAAAACAGCCCATAAGTTTTTGGCAATTCTAAATATTTTTTCTATTTTTGACCGCATAATTTTTCTTATTTAGAAACCGCATTTTTAATATTTTGGTAATCCCAACATCTTGTTCCATCTGCCCCTAACGTATCAGAGGCAATATGTACACCTACGTTTTTAAGGCAATCTGGACATCGGCTTTTATCCACTTTTAAAAGTCCATTATAGATTACTACAATATTTTTAAGCTTACCATCCTTATAATCCTTCAAAGCCATTTCACACTCATAATCAACATAGCTACGATAATCAATGGTGTTACATGAAGAACTATAGCAATATGGAGAAAGTCCATATAATCCCTTGCAATAATTAGAACATAAAGCACAAGAGCCACTTCTAAGCCCTTTTGTATATTTGCCAACTATAAGGACAAAAGTCTTGCAAAGATTCAAGCGCTGTCTTAAAGAGTGTTTTATGCTACAATTATTAGAATTATCACTTGATGAAGTAAGGTCATGAACATCTGTAAAGTTTAAAGCCAATCGTTTACTATCATTCCATTCATGAAGTTTATCTATTAAATCTATATCGCCATCCCAATCACCAGCTAAGTAAGTCTTGGTGCGATAACTCATATCAAATATACCCATAGCTTGTTATATTGTAAGTATCCGTTCTACGCCTATTGCTTATCTAAAACAAAGCTGTAACCGTAAGTGTCCGAATCTTGGGGCACAAAGTATTTACTGCCTGAAAAACAGGCAGTTCATATAGTAACCACATTTTTCAAAAATGTCATTTTTATAATTATTTATAGTTTTTTGCCCCAGAGATGAGGCATGAAGCTGTCCACCGTACGGCTAGGAGACAACCCATTTGTTAAAAGGTCTTCCCAATATTCATAAGGATTAACATTGCATAACTTACAGCTCTGCGTAAGCGAATACGCAAAGGCTAAGTTTTTGGCAGCCTCATCGCTACCAGAGAACATGAAATTCTTGCGACCTGTAGCCAAGTCCCTCATGATTTGCTCGGCATAGTTGTTGTCTGCCCTATAGTTTCCATCCTTCGTGTAGAGCATGAGTCCTTTCCACTCTGCCTGGGCATAATGGATGGCCTTCATCAACATCTCGCCACACTCATGAGTCGCATTGTTCGCATATCGGGTCAAGTCTTGCAGGATGTCTCCTAAGATTGGAAGTATGTCTCGCTCTCGGTTTGCCTTGATGGTCTCGGGCGACAGCTTGTCTTTCTTGTATTGCTTCTCGAACTTGGAGATTACCTTTCTGCATCTGGACCCTTTGTCATATATAAAATAAACAAGGTTGGTCATTGAGGTACGAATGCCCCAGTGATAGCGGCTGCGAAGATGACGCTTACCATCGTCGCCTATCACAAACACATCCTCGACGGTCTCGTCCACAGCCAGATAAGGGTCTTGCAATACCCACCACCTATAACGTTCCTCCATAAACTCACGGATGCGTTTTAACACCAAGTTTATGTGAGTGTTCACTGTCTTGCGAGATATGTCCATGCCTATCTGATATTTCTGTGCACGTTGAGTTTTGTTCTCAGCCATGCCATTCAGATATTTGTTGAGTATCATGTTGGCGGTATAAACGGGACCTCTGTGAGCATTGCCCAGCACTGTCTTTGGCATCTTGGCCCAGACCTTCTTGCCTTTGACGTAGCATCTATGCAAGTGATTGACTATCTTGTAGAGCTTGGGCAAGGTGACCTCCCACTGCTCGAATGTCCGTTCACCATAGGAAGTACTAGTGGAGTCACACCCTTCGGGATAGAAATCATTATGGACGGTATCGTCCTCGTCAACCGGTCCATAGTTGCAATATTCCTCTGGACGAGGTATCGGCTCATAATCAGACTGGCCATAGTTGCCACGAGGTTTTATCGGTGCCTGAACTTGGGAGTCATCATCCACGTCGCCTTCCTCAGGGTTTATGGCAGGCCTTTGTTCATTTGAGAGTTTTTCACCACCTCCACCAAAGGCTTGGTCGGCCATCGACTTCAACTTTCTCTGGGCTGCGTCAAGTGCCTCCAGGGCCTCCTCCTTGGTGTCAAAAGTCAACGTGCCCGTCTTACCGCTACAGCTTGAGCCTGAAGAACCTGAGTTACCACTGGCTTTCTTACGCTTTTTAGCTTTCTGCAGCTCAGCTATCTTTGCCTCATACTCGGCAGCCATAGACTTCATCTTCTTCTCGTAGTAACCGACCATACGGTCGTGCTCCTCTGCGACGGCATTCCTTACAATCTCGTCAACATCCGACTTCTTTACCATGTCCGACGCTATCTGATTAAGCAGACGAAGTATCTCGCCATCCTTGTTGTCAAGCATAATATCTTTTGCTTCCATCTGTGATTTCAGTTGGGAGTTCTCCGATCTCAGCATGAGATTCTCTTGGGTTATATGTCTGCTTAATCTTTCTTCGTTCATGGCTACAAAAGTCCAAGTATCGCAAACTTCTTCTGTGTCTACAGGTTACATAAATTGGCATTCTCTCAAGATTACTGTAGTTTTACATTTTTTAGTAGTACTAAGTTTATCAAGCAGCCTCTCGAAGATAAACCTTGGCTACTACAGTATCCTCAAGTAAGACAACAAAATCTGCCCAACAAATATTGTACTTTTGCTTCTTGGTGTCAAAGATGGGCTTGACAAACTTGTATTCCTTGTCAAGTTTCTTCTCTGACAGTATATAACCATTGCGCTCATAATAAAACACTCGAAGTTGGCGGTGGTTCTTATGCATGAAAATGAACACCTTGCCAGAACGTGGGTCCTCGTTCAGTACATATTTTATGTAGCTCTCCAAGCCATCCCATTTATAACGGAAGCTCACATTACATTCACAATACATGTACTTCATTCCTCCTGTTAGGCTCAACATGGGCGAATCGTCATAAGGTGACTAACCACGGTTATCAAATCTGTCGCCGTTATTCCTTGGATGCGAACCTTCAAATCCGTAGGAGTCTGAATCGAGACTTCCTTGATGAAGGAGCTTGCATTAGGAGATGGCTTGTCACAAGGAAGGTCGGTGACTTCCAACTCGCCTGCATTAACTTCCTCAGCTGGAAGTTCAGAAAGGAACTTGTCTTTTTTCAACGCCTCGACCATCTCATAATAATCCAACATCCTCTCACGGCAGAAATCTGCCACTCGAATCTTTCCGGTTTTCTGAAGAGCACGGAACTCCTTTACATAATCTGTCAATTCCATTTTGCTGTGATTTTTAATTTAACCACCGCAAAGGTATCAACTATTTTCCTAAACACCAAATTCACCGTGACCCAGAATTCGGACACTTACTTTCCAACTTTCATCATCTAAGACAAAAACCTTAATAAAATAATAAAAAGCTTCTACTTGGGCTATTATTTGCTCACGAATTGTCATGAAATTATCCTTAATCGTCCAATTTGAGATTTATATAAACGACTACCTTTATTCTCAGTTTCTCGTTTTCTTTATCAATGAAACAAATTCTTCCCGAGAATAAATCATACCATCCACTTTTGTAAAATGGAAGCATGGATTTGCTATCTTCCTCACTCAAGACTCCTAAAAGTTTATTTCCTTGTTTATCTAATTCCACTTTGACATTCTTGGTATAATCACCTCTCATATAATTACCTCTCTTATCATCACCTCCCATATCAAGAGACAATTTTACAGAAGCACCAGGCACCAAGTCATTCCAAACTTCTAATGCGTCAAAATGATAAATATCTTCCAAAAAGCATTCTTTATAATATATACCCATAATCTATGTATTTTTAGTTATAACTCATTATTGACATCGGACTCCTCTTCGTCTTCTTTATTCACGTCAAATCGCTGTTCTATAGACATTTCACGGACTCTATCAAGCCATTCAACAATAGCACGAGGTGAGTTTTTATGTCCTTTCAATTCATTCCGTTCCATGGCTAACGCCATCAAGGAATACTCTCTTTCGAGAGAAGTTGAGAACACACCTTGATCATCGGTATTGATTGATACAGCTATGTTATGTGGTTTATATGGAGTATCTATCCCATAATTGAAGAAGCGTAAGATTGGATGTTGCTCATATCGGTCTATCTCGCCTATTTTATAGTTGGACGAAGGATTACACTCAATGGCAATATGCTTACGTTCTATCTTACTCATCAATTGCTCTTGTATCATCTCCAAAAGTTCGTAGAAGTCCTCTCGATAATCTACTGGTATTGTAAATGAATCCACCGATTGACTTATATCAGCAAAATTGCGAGCATGATACATATCATACAATTGTCTTGCATTGCTGTTTCGACTTGCCAGTTCTGCTCCTACATGATGATTCAATCCCGCATCAATCCACTGTTTCTCTATACCATTAGGCATTTCATCATAGAAATCAAAGTCTTTTCCAAATGTAGGTGAGTTACCTCGCAACAACCAAGATAGATAATAAGTCTCCACATCATCCAATTGCTCCCAATCAAAATCTGGCTCAGAGAAAATTCTGGAAACACGAGTTGATTTTTCCCAAAACTTTTCATCATACAAGTCTCTGAAATACTTATGAAACATCATTTCCAAAAAGCCAAGCAAAGAGGCTGAACCTCTAAGGCGAATACACTTATGATGCAACCAAGCAAAATTGTCGAGCAAAACTTGCTTGGTCTCACATATTGTATTATAACGCTTCTCATAATACTTTCGCACATCTGTACCAAGTGAAAGTGCATGCCCAAGACGGTCTCCACTACGTAACCCTAAAAATATAATAGCCTCTTCAACAGCTCTCAAGCCATCTGCCAAATCCAAGAAGTCCTCACCCACATGATAAGTAACATTCAAGTCATATGGTCTGTTGTACTCTGTGGAAAAGATTTCATGACCACGTAAAAACCTAAACGCCTGCGCAAAAACTTCTGGGCGAGTATATATCTCCGAATTAGCAGCATCAATTCCAACAACACGACCAACTAAGCTATCTCGATTTTCATTTTTCAAACGAAAATTATAGATTGCGAATGCCTTTCTTTTTACTTCTTGGCGCAATTCATTATGACGTATTGCCTTGTTGTCTTTATAAGACTCATCACGTTTCTTGATGAAGTGGAATATGATGGAACACTTGTCCTTACTATCCTCATCCAACGAGACATAAATATCTGATAAGGATTTCTCTATATCCTCAACTGTTTCTTTTGGAACAATTCTTGCCTCTACATATCGATTCTTAGAATGCCCTATAAAGTCCTCAACTGCCGCCTTGTAAAGAAGTGAATAATGCTTTTGGAGAATAAACTCCGTCTTCAATTTTTCATAGTTTGCAAAATTCGCAAAACCGACTCGTACATTCAACTGTAAAATTGCATGTCTAAAATGGTCTTTATATGTCAAATAAGCATAAAATAAAGTCGGGAAATCCGAATCCACATAATCATTGGAATATATCTTATGAAAGCACTCATACATGAGTTTTCGTTCCGAAGCCATGACCAAGGTAGCAACAGGATACTTTCGATAGTATTTTACAGGAACATAATCAAGCAACATACCGTGTTCAATATCATGTCTTGCAACCGTATATTTTAAGGCCTTATCCTCGGCACTTTTGTAACTACACTTCACTAATGAATCGAAAGTAGGGGCATTATCATCCTTGGTTCCTGGTTGCCTTCCCTCCAAGAAGTCCGATAACTCTGCCTTGGTAATTGGATTATTATGACATCCAACCACACCAGCAAGATAATATCTTATGACGGCAGCCTTCCGTACTTTTTCATACAAGTGGGAGTCCCATTCAGTATCCTTTCTATTCTCTGCCACCTTATCAAATATTGCACGCATGGACATTACGTTATTCATCAGACAAATCCAACTGATGTCCAAATTGTACGAAGAGCCTTTCAGGTGCATGTGTAATTCTGCCATTGGTTTTTTGAACAAGGCATTTAGTTCCTTACAGTTATGCCCTAGATAGGCATCCCAGTCAAAGTATTTTCGTTCATATCCATTTGTTAAGTCATGAGAAGCTAAGAATGCTGTGGTAAACAAATCCTCACTAAGTTGAACTGTCAAGCCATGCCACCTCAACAAAGAACGATAGTTGCATATCGGGTCACCATCTTTCACCAACAGAGTCTTGGATGCAAAATACAGAAGCATATTGAAAACAGAATCACCCTTATGGAACTTTAAAGGCAAGCAATCAACATCTGCCACCATCCATTTTCCCATAATAATTTGCCCTATCATCATAAGTTGGTCAAGAGAATAACTATCCTTGTCCACTTGCGTCAGAAGTTTCATTACTTGCGACTCCTCACATTCTGCATCCAAATGTTTGGGATCTATGTTTTTGGACAAATCAAGAGCTGTAAGAATATCATCACCCTTTATCTGGCTAAACATCGCTCTCAACGCCATACTTAAATCTTCCATAATAATTGATTTTTGTTATTAGTTTAATAATCCTCTGATTTCTTCCAAGCTCAACTTGCCACTCGCAGCATTGAACATATCTATCGTCTGGCGTTTCTTCTCCTGCAACTGCAAGACTTTCTCTTCTACTGTATCCTTGCAAACAAGGCGAAACACCATCACATTTTTCTTTTGTCCCATTCGATGGGCACGAGCAAAGGCTTGATCTTCCACAGCTGGGTTCCACCAATCATCCAACAGAATGACATTGTTTGCTGCCGTCAAATTCAACCCCACTCCTCCTGCCTTCAAACTAATCAGAAAGACAGGTATAGTTTCATCTTTTTGGAAATGATCTATTGGCGTTACTCTGTCACGAGTCTCTCCGTAGATTTTCTCGTATCCAATTGCTCTTTCTTCCAAGATTTGTTCCATCTGTTCCAAGGCACCTACAAATTGAGAGAAGACTAACACTTTTTCGCCTCGCTGTACAAAATCTTCGATGCAATCCAAGGCCGTCTGCAACTTTGAAGAGACAAATGTACCCACACCTTTATACAAGGACGAGGGAAGCAACTGGGGCGAAACACAAGCCTGTCGCAACCGAAGCAACCCTTCCAAGGCTATGCTCTCAATTCTTCCGCTCACACCATTTTGCAATGCCCTCAAAACCATCCTATGGACTTGATCGTAAAGACGACGTTCCGCCTTAGACATCACTACATAGATTGTTTTCTCTATCAACTCTGGCAAATCCTTCAACACTTCCTCCTTTGTACGTCGCAGGATGAATGGCTTCAAGAACTTTCTGGACAATTCCAAAAATGAGTCATCGCTCTTCGACTGGCATTGCTTGCACATGAAGGCATAAAGTGCTTTCATCTCTGGCATCAAAATCATAAAGTGAGACCAGATGTCATCAATACTATTCTCTATGGGAGTACCAGTGAGAATAATATGGTGTTGAGCGTTCAAAGTCTTGATGGCCTTGTACTTTTGGGTATCCCGGTTCTTGATAATCTGTGCCTCATCAATGACGATGGTGTCATACTCCACCTTGTTGTAAACATCTATATTCAAACGCAAAATGTCGTAGGAGACTATCAAAAGTCGTTTGCTTTTGTCAGGGATATGAAGTTGTATGCCTATATCATCTTGGCATGTAGGAATGAACCTCAAGGCTTCACTTAGCCAATTATAGACCAAGGAAGTCGGTGCTATGACCAAATGGGGATTGTCAGTTTTGCCAAGACTTAAAAGATGTGCTAGCACCTGAAGTGTCTTGCCCAAGCCCATCTCATCTGCCAGCAAACAGCCATGATGATTTTTGCGCATGGTGGCTAACCAAAACACGCCTTCCATTTGGTAGGAGCGTAATTGAGCCGTTACTCCCTGTTTTATACGAATTTCCAACCTTGCTTTTTCTTGCCCTGAAAGAGCTATTGGCTTTCCATAGATTGCCTTCCAGTCAAAGTATGGCAAGACTTTCGTGATTGCCGCAGGCTTTTCCTTGATAATGTCTCTCGACCTAAAAATGCCCAACTGCCCCTTGGATTCGACATAATTTCTGCCTTTCAAGTAACTGTTCAACATTTGGTCTATCATGATGCTTTCGGGTTGGGAATCACTTTCGTCGACAGAGAACCATTCTATACCAGACGCATGATGATGCAAATGAACTTGCGCTGCTGGACCTTTTGTTTTCTCAACAAAAACTTTCCAGCCTTTTTGGGCAAGGCTACTTAAAAAATCCATATCATAGCCATCAAGTGTCATCTCTCCTTTTTCCCAGTCAATCCCAGAATGTAGATTTGCCAAAAACTTGACCTCGCTTGCTTTGTCTCTCTGTAGAAGTTCGCCATCCGCCGTCAAGTAAGGGCAATCATTATATTGAGGATAGAAGGAAGTGATCGCATCTTGATATACCAAGCGTATCTTAATATTTTTGTTCCAGTTGACGATGTTGGTGATGTATAGTTCACCTCCCAAGAGACGACCTATTGAAAGTGGTTGTCTGCATGACAGTGGAAGGACAGGCATGATTTTCTTGACCGAACCCTTTCCATTAGCCTGAACCCCTTTCCAAGGATTCTTTCCAAGCAACTCCTGCACTTTTGCATTCTTCAATGCCTTTCCTACCAATCGGAAAGGCTGACTGACCATTCCCATCTGATTCATCAAAGGAATGAGGCATCGCGACTCTGGGATGCAACTCTGCGCCAATTCCTCCATATCCACCTTCCTGATAAAAGGGGACAAGGACTTGGTATGATTTCCCTGGCAGACTTCTATCCTCAACTCCAACTGGCGAGGAGAGGGATAGACCTCATATATGCAAACACAACGAAACAAAGGCATCTCTATTGGTAATAAAAGGTAAAGCTATCCACCATCTTTTGGATGAGACGCTTCTTAAACTCTTCGGTGCATCGAGTTTGGGTGAGTTCTAAATTCCATTCCTTGATGCGACCTCTAAAGTTAAAGTGATCGATGCGACAATCGCCGCCACATACATATCTCAACTTGCAATCGTGGCAATTGGATATGTTCTCCACAGCCGTGTTTTCCAAGGCTTGCTTACCTTGCAGAAGCAAGTCTTTTATCGAGTCGAAATTTACATTGCCATAGCAATCCACCTCATGAACTCGATTGCAGAAATAAACATTGCCATTAGATGCAATGGAAAGTCCACCAAAGCCGCAATTGCGAATCTTCACATTTGGTTCGTGCCCCTCGATGAAGTTGGCATAGCCAGCGGTTGGATCCACGTATCGTTCTATGGCATCTATCTGCTCATAATACTTTCCATTCTCCTCCTCAGAAAAGTTTTTTCCTCGTCCAGGGAGCATTTTTTTTGTCAGTTTGAAAAACACCTTGTCACCAACCTTGTCCCTTATGCTATCCACAAAACACTTATATTCATCCGCCGTAGATAAGTTTTCCCAAGTGAATGTTGTTGCCACGGATGTCTTCACCCCAATTTCCGCAAAGGCGCAGACTGTATCCACCACCTTTTGGAAATGATTCTTTCCACGCACCTTGGCGTTGTCTTGTTCCGTCACTCCATCGATGCTAAACTGAATCTCATCAAGGAAAGGCTTCATCCGCAGTATCCTATCCTGTGTCCACAGCAGTCCATTGGACAAGACCGTGACTTTCAGACCTATCTGATGAGCATGGATGACAACTGCCTCAAACTGGGGATACATAGTAGGCTCACCACCCGTAAATGTTACGAATTCTCCACCTGCCTGTTTGAAATCACTTAACACCTTCTTCCACTTCTCCAAGGACAACTCATTGGAGAGTTTGGTTCCTGCATTCATGAAACAATGAACACAATGCAGATTGCAGGCATTGGTAAGATAAACATTTAGGTATTTGGAAGCATTGTTGACTGTTGCTTGGGGAGCTTGTCCTACAAGGGCGAATTCTCTGGCATAGATGAAAGAAAAAAGCCTCAACAAATCAGAAGAACCGTTTTCCTCCAAGGCCGTTTCATAAACTTCCCCTATAGTCTTTCCTTCAACAAGTTGGTCAAAATATCTTTTTTGGTTGTCATTATACAAAACAATCCAATTTCCCATATCAACAGAAAGAACCAAAGTTTTGTCCTCGCATGGAATCAACGTTATATCTTTTGGGAAACAAAGGATGTCATCCGCTTGATAACTACCGTTTTTTTTCGTACTCATAAACTAAAAGATGAAGGAGGATGCTTTGGCGCATGCCACCAAAACATCCTCGGTGGAAATTAGTTCTGGTTGACATCGCAACGCTTGAAGCAATACATTGCCCCTACACGTTCTGTGTCGAAGGAACTTTTCTCCTCCCATGAAAATGAAATTTTCTTCTTCATTTTTTTAAAGCTTTAAATTTAACATGTTAATTAACACTTATCTAATTCGACTTCGCAGAGACGAGTGAGAAACCTCACTCCCTCGTTGACATCTATCAAAGATACTATCTCATTTGGGGAATGCATATACCTGCAAGGTATGCTCAACAAAGCTGTCTTCACTCCCTTGCCAGACACTTGCATGAAGTTAGCATCCGTACCCGTTGGACGCGCTATAGGCTCTATCTGATATTTTATATTATTCTCTTTAGCCAAATCTATCATACTTCTCCCTATCGCAGGTTCGACATTTGGTCCCTTGGCTATCACTATGCCACCACCCAATTTTATCTCGCCACTTTTTTGTGGAGAACAGGTTGGATAATCCGTAGCATGAGTTACATCAATGGCTATGCCATAGTCTGGCTCAATGGACATGGTTGCCGTCCTTACGCCACGTGCCCCAAGTTCTTCTTGCACGGATGCCACAAAATATACATCCATTGCAGGTAGTTTGTTCCTCAAGGCTTCCGCCACCTTAATTAAGGTGAACAAGCCAACCTTATCGTCCAAGGATTTGGATATCCAAGTCTCTCCATGGAGTATTGTTGGCTGGGTCTGATAAGTAATGTAATCACCTACTTCCACCCTACTTTCTGCTTCTTTTTTATCCTTTGCTGCTATATCGATCCACAAATCCTCTGCATCATAATCCTTTGCCTTGGCTTCACGGTCTTGAAGATGTATCGGCTTCTTGCCAATAACTCCTAACACCATTCCTTTGTCATTGTGGATTTCCACTCGTTGTCCCAAAAGGAGATTGGTGTCTATACCTCCAATTTCCTGAAAATAGATGAAACCATTGTCATCTATATAGGTAACCATCATGCCCACTTCATCTGCATGAGCTGCTAACATCAACTTTTTGCTTGATTTTCCTCGTTTGATGGCAATCAAGTTACCATAAGCATCACGACTTATCTCATCCGCATAGTCCTTAAAGTAGTCTGCCACTTTTTCTATAATGGCAGATTCACTACCTGATGGACTTGGTGTTTGCAACAAATCAAACAACAAATTGTCTTTTGGATTGTTCATATTTAGTAATTACTAAAACTTACAATGCAATACTAATTAAGCATTCCTTAGGTTCCTCAAATCTCAGTTTTAGCTCTGTGATTCAAGTACTTAGAGAATTTCATACTATAATATTTCATAATTTTTCATCCTCACTTCTAGTAAAAGAGTAAGGTTCATAATGCAAAAATAAGAATAATTTATGGATATTGCAAGTTTTGTTTATATCTTTTAACAGTAAGATTCTTCTCAGCCTACCACAATTTAAACTAACAATTGCAAAATTGCAACTAATGTGCCACTTTCACAAACTCACATTCCACGGTGCAAGCCATGGCCATCAGCCCATCTATCACCACCACGAAACGCTTGTTCTTTCCCCCCTTCACTCGTTGGTAATACCCCTCGATGCCGGCAAGTGGACCATCGCCGATGACAACCTTGGCATTCTGCCGCAGTTGCCCCATCGCCTGAGGAGCGAGAAACTCGGGGTTGTCATAACCACCCGACTCGTAAAAACGGATGAAGTCATCCATCTGTCTCTGTGGTACAACTATCGGCGATAAAGGATTCAAGATGAACTGGAGGATATCAAGCCCTTTCTTCACCTTCATGATGCCATTGTAGCTGTCATGCACGAAGACGAAGTTGTGGAGAGCAGGCTCCTCCCATGTCACGATTTTGCCCTCACGAATCTCCTGTCTCGTCTTCATCGGAATGAAATTCTCTATATTGAGAGCATCCAAGAGTGCCTTAGCCTTCATCTCACGGCGATAAGGAGAGCTCATCGCATACCACAAGATTTCATTGGGATCGTGTACTAACCTCATACCACTTTCTGTTTATTTTCCAATTGCTTTTTTCTCTTCATCATCTCCATCAAGTTTTTATTCGCATTCAAGCATAGACCCAGCAACATACAATATCCCATGCCCTTACCAGAGAGCCAAGAGGAGTCGGCTGTCTGCTCGATGGCGAGGCAGCAGAAGGTAATCATCGCCACACGGTAGTACTTCATATCGACGATTCGGTCGATGGCAGCAAGACGGCGTTTCCAAAACCAGCAGAAGAAGAACACACCCACCATACCAAACTGGGCCAATGTAGGGTAATAGGCATCGCAGATGAAACCGCCACCTTCGTCCAATCCCCAGATACCATTCAGGTTATACTTATAGTACAAAGGGGAATAATATCTCCACGCACCATTACAAGCGAAGGTTCCCATGCCAGAGCCAAATGGCCAGTAATCAACGAGCATTCGGAGAGATGTCTTATAGGTCATAGGACGAGCCAATGCTTCATTGTCCAATCCCGACACATAGTAAGCGTCGAAGCGAGTCCACGTCACCATCAAGATAATCGTCACCACCAAAGCGCAATATATCATGGTCTTCGGCGACTTGAAGTTCAAGCGGCTTTTTAGGAAGAATATAAAGGCGATGAAGCAAACGACCTCTCCCATGAACTTGAACTTCGGAGCCAACATACCCGTCAGTACCAAAGCCAAGGCAATATAGCGATTGCGCTTCGTGTTCTCCGTGAAGAGATACCATGCCATTCCCGTACATATCGCCAACTGTCCCAAGACAGGGAACTCCGCCTCCACTTGGCTATCCAACGTCTGCGGATGATATACAATCCAAGAACCGAGTGTAAGCACCATCGTTGCCAACATCCATTTCTTCTGACTTTTCGTAAACCGTGGATTCAATATCCAAGTACAGAAGACGATGGCGTAAGGACGAACCTCCTGCATCAAGTCGAGCCATACCGCATCGGCGACATTGGCACCGAAGAGCAAGGAATAGACGGTATAGAAGGCTATCAATCCCAAACATACCATAAACTCCTTCCAAGGAGCCTTGTTGAGACTGCGGTTGCTATACATCATAAAGGTGTAAAGCAACAAGACACCAGTCATCACCTCATCCACGCTGGAGAAACCAGGCAGGTCATTGTAGGCGATACAGGTAGGGAAATAAATCATCCAATAAAGGGTGAAAAAACGAGATATATTTTTCATTTTAGGAAGTATTGAATGTTGAGTGTTGAATGTTGAATGAAACTTTCTCACAACATGATGTTCAATATTAAGATTTGGAACGTTTCGCTTTTCGGTTAATGATGGCAAGCACCCATTTCTCTGGCAAGAGTTTCTTGACAAACTCTTTAATCGAGAATTTCTTATCCACCCACGTCCCAGCATAATGATGAATCGTTCGGGTGTTTTTCTCTACATGAATGCGACCAGTAGTCACGTTGATAGGACAGAAATATTCCGATGGATATATCCAAACATTCCCCACCTGTTGAATACCAGGCACATTCTTCAATCCATTGTCTTGCAACACCTTCGTGGCGATATGCACCACCGTGATTTGATTGCGCATCACAGCCTCATGCACGAAATGCTGACCATCGTAATAATCAAGCATCTTTTTTACCAGCCCCAGGCCGGGGTTTACCCCCAGCCCCAGGCCGGGGTTTACCCCCAGCCCCAGGCCGGGGTTTACCCCCAGCCCCAGGCCGGGAGCGACGCTTGCAGCGTCGCTCCCATCCTTGCTGGCGTCAGTCTCACACCCCATGAAGTTGCCCTTGGCGATAATATCATCTATCGGTCGAATCACCTCCACATCGGTATCGAAGTAGATTCCGCCATATTTATAAAGCACCCAGAATCTGGCATAGTCACTGACGAAGGCATATTTTTTTGCAGCATACGCCTCCGCCGTGTAAGGAATGATATTAACATCGAAGTTGTCCTCATTCCACTCCTTAATCTCATAGTCTGGCAAATACTTCTTCCAAGAAGCAATGCACTTCTGTGCCAGTTCGGGCAACGGATTTCGCCCAAACCAGCAATAATGAATAATCTTTGGTATCATGTAAATTTATATTTTATCAATCAAGTCATCTTCGCAAATGCGAAGACAAAACGGCAGAGGGTTAGCAAGACTTACGTCTTGCCAACCTATCATTGTTTATTTTAAAAGTTTTCTATTTTCTAATAGTTATCGCATTTTCTTGGGAAATTCTTCGATCTGTACTGTTGAAACAAACCAATACGCCCCGAAGGGGCTGAAGCACCAAGCCTATGGCAACGCCATAGGTAATATGCAAGCAAGAATGTCGCCCTGAAAGGGCAAAAGCCCTTCTGCATTTGGGAAATTTTATGCTTTTCCCCATTCAGGGTGTATTATTTCCAAATTTAAACGTTTAAACTCTTTCTTGGATGCAAATCTACAACTTTTTCTCTAAACCGCAAAGAAAATCTCATGATTTAACACTCTTACACTTGATAATATTTCTCCAGTTCCCCCATCAGCCATTTAGAGTAATTCCCTTACCAACTCATCTGGAGTAAGGATTTCTATATCTGAAAAAGAAAAGTCCTTTACATTTCGGGGCACTATGCAATCTGCTCTACAGACTTAGCAGAACAAAACTGCAAGGTATCCTCAAAATCATCAGCTTGCAATTTTATCGCAGAATCAACATCTTCCTGTGACACAGATGAAACCTTTAGTATTTCTCGAAGTGAAGAAAAGCATTTGTAAAGAGTTTCACCAACAAACTCCTTTCTTGCTATATAAGCTATATTGGAGAAAGAAAGGGAAGACATATACAATTCACAATAATGATTATATCCTAATGCCATAATCATCCTTGCATTATCAAAGAAAGCTGGTCGTTTCATCAAAAAATCAAGAATGACATTCGTATCAACAAAAACTTTCTTCATTTGTATTTTTCCAACAAATAATTCAACTTTTCATCGTTTTCATCTGCAACTTCAGAGAGGCAACCTCCCAACATTTCCAAATGAGAAGGCAATTCTATTTTTTGCACACGGCTTTCCGCACGAGTTTTTTGGAACTTCTTCAAAAAGTTTCGAATAGAAACTTTTACTACGTCAGCGACATCTATATGATTCACCTTGGCAAAATCTTCGATCTCACGATACGTGTAATTATCTAATGTAATTGTATTCATTTCAATACTGTTAAATTAAACATTTTTCTTTTCAAATGCAAATCTACGACTTTTTCTCCAAACCGCCAAGGAAATCCCATGATTTAACATTCATGCGCTTGGTAATATTTTTCCAGCTCACCCATTAGCCACTTCATCCTAACCTCCCAAGAGCCAAGACGTTGGGCTATCTCCAAGTTTCTATCCACCAAAGCTTGATAGTCCTCGACATGCTCCAAGACATCACGAATCAAGTCTTCTGTCGATATATCATCACGAAGTTCTATCACAGGATTATAACCGATGAAGTCGATAAGTTCTTGTGGTGCATGCCCCACCATCACCATTCGGGAGAACATACACTCCCAATAACGTTGCGTCAAGGTCTCGATGTCGCCAGCCATCTCTGGCTGCGTCAGGCTGCGAGGCAATGCAATCGTCACCTTTGCATTACCCATCGCCTGGAAGAGTTGCTCGTTGGTATAGATGAACTTGCCATGCTGTTTGGTGCAGACATGGTTCAAGCCAACGGCTGCCCCTCCTTTTCCAAGAGAAGACTGTTTTCCAAGAGAAACCTGCTTATCAAAAACAGCCTCCAACTTATTAGCATCAAACACCTTCTCATTCGACCTACCGAACTCCAACAAGTCAATCTCACGGTCTTTCAACAATTTTCCTTTCTGATAGACAGCATCATCCACTGCCTCGGGACACCATATAATGTGAACATGAGGCAATAGCTCACGCATCAGTTCCGCCGTTTGGCGAGAAGAGAATATCGCCGTCTTCACCTGATACTTGAGCAACCACTTTGCCGTCTTCTCGAAATAGCAAGGCCAACAGTCCCAAAACATCGGAACCACCTCATACCTCGCATAGTCGGGGAAGGAGTCGAAGGACAGAGACACGGGCTCCACAAACCGCAGTCTCGCCTCCTTCCTCGATCTCCACATCGTAGGCAACTCCCAGCGATACACCACCCCATGCAGGAATCTCGGAGGGAAATGGTCTTTAGCGACCATTCCTCCATTCTGCTTCCAAGCCTCAAAAGGTGCTTGCTTGAAATTCAAGTATCCCGGGTGATGAAAAGGCGCAACCGCCTTCAATATTTTCTTGTTATTTTCCATAAATAAACTTTTCAATCCACTTTCCATGATGAAATACATTCCCGATCCCAATCGACAAGGCTGTAACTATGACAGAAAGGAATATGGCTAAGACGAAGATGAGCAAAGCATTGCCCGATGCTTCCAAGTTTTTCGCAAGTCCAGCCAGATGAATCTGCCAAATGAAGAAATAGTGAATCACATAGACATCCAACGTCCGCTTTCCCACATAATCCAACACACATTCCACTCGGGAAGTCTTACCATGCCTTCCAATAAATAGCATCACGACTACACATACCATGCAGAATGGCAAGAAGATATGCTTGTTCAAACTCACCAAGGCATGAATCGGTATTTCGACGACAAACAAGGCAAGATACCCTATCACACAAAGCGAGAAGAGCCAATTAGCTTGCTTTATCTTTTCCAACAATCCATACTTGGTTGTGAAAACACCCAACATGAAGAAAGGATAGAAATTACCACAATTAAGCAAGCAGAAGTAATCCACTGTTTGCGTTGTATATTTCCATAAGGTAAACATACCCCCCCATAATACTATCGCCAAGGCTACATCCACGTACCATTTCCGCTTGACATTCAGGCGATAAAGACTCAAGGAAACATAGAACACAGCCAAAGTCATCAGGTACCAATACCCATTTTTGTTAGGTGATTCCAAGAAACCCTTCAATCCCGATTCAAAATCCTTAGCCCATGTCATAGTAAAACACATGCCAAAGACAAGCAATGGCAAAAGCAGTCCTCTCAGTTTCCTGCCTAATTTAGGCAAGCTCCAGAATGGCAAAGTCGCTCCCGAGCAAGCCACAAGACCAGAGAGGAACATGAACAAAGGCATGTGGAAAGAGCTAATAACTCTATACGCCACATCTTCAGGCTGTGCAAAAGCCATTCCATACACATGCCCCATGACAACCAAGAAGATGGCGAGACCTTTCATGCGGTCGATATAATCAATACGTTGTTTCATCAGTTATTTTCTAAAGCATCTTGTATCTAAGCATTCCTTTCGCTCTCTTGCTTTTCAGCGTTAGAATACTCGATTTTATTTACCATTTGTAAAAACTGGTCACGTTTACGTTCCCACTTTGTCTGACTAATACTTTCCAAAGAAAAAGCCTTGCATAAACTATCTTTTAATTCCGTCAATCTTGCACGAGCATCACTGCTATTAACCTTTATGGCAATCGTGTTAGAGTTAACAACACCGTTCATCTTACCATACTCCATATCCTTCGTTAAAATAGAAAAATAATTAACTCGTAGAACCCATGCCGCTCCCATTTCATTCAACGAGACAGTACTGCCATAATACCTTGGAGAATGAACAAACAATACGTAAAGTTCATGTTCTAAAAAGAGGCTTTTAAGTTTGTCAAAAATATTATCTCCCAAAGCAACACCATAACCATCAACCGAACTACAAAAAAGGTTACTTTCATCAAAGCCTAAAGCTTCTAAAAGTTCAACCAAAGGTTCTACAAAGGCTTTATCCTTAGACGAATGACTAATAAATATCATAGGTGTCTTTGCACCTACCATTATTGGCTTACCACTGTTTGCTTGTGACATAAGTAGATTATAAATAGAATAAAGTTCATCAAAGTTATGTTTCAATGTATATCCATTTCCCGAATTATCAATATTCTTAAACTTTACATAATCCGCATTTGAACTTGTATAATACTTAGAAAAATAAACGACAGCGGCACTATGCCATTCACGATATGTTTTAATCGCATCAGAAGTATTCGCTTCTTTCAGATCCACTCCTTTATAACTTCGTTCCAAAGCACGGACTTGTTCCTGTTCTGATAGTTCTTCTTTCTCGGAGACATCCATACCTTCAGAAGCACAAGACATAAGTCCCGTTTTATTTTTTTTGACAAGTACAGTTTCAATGCCAGCAACAGCCAAATCTTTTAGGATTAAACCGACTTCTATTTTTTCTTTTTTCTCTTGAGAATAAGTTTGCAAGATACCTTGCACCAATTTCACAAGATGCTCGTGCCCATTCTTTTCATAAAAATGATTCAATAGCAATATCAAAGTAGAACAAGCATAGGCTTCATATATGTCACCATAAATCACAACACCACAACAATAGTCTTCCACTATTTTCTTGCATTTGTCCCAAATTTCGGCAAATTCGACTTTTACCAACCATCGTTTAAATGCTGTAGAAAGCAAAAACTGCCCTCCAACTACATTGAGAACATCTTCGTAAAGAGGTTCCAATTTCACATTTGGCTTTATTTCCATTATAATTATAGCAAATTCTTTTACATTATCAATAATCACCTTTGTCAACATCGATTGTTTTGAACAAGTAATGCATAAATATATTCTGTTGCGATCAAAATAAGAAACTAATGCTGCCAGAAATATTCGAACATGACAAATTATTAATTGACATAAAGGATTTTTACAAAATTCTATACGGTTTTACTTTTGTTATGTCCTCTTTACAAAATTTCATTATACAAAGAGGTATATTTTTAGCTTCCAATAGAGTCTTTACCGCAGCAATATGTTTGCGATTAAAGCGACATCCAAGATAAACGGCCTTAACTGGAAATCCTGACAATGTCACATAATCATCAGACATTTTATTCTTGCCATAATAGATTAGCCGAGACTCATTTTCATAATCCCAACAATCCGCTTTTGCCAAGAGAGCATTATCAATTGTTATGTCAGAACTGATTGGTTTATAATCCCTATAACGGACATCCCCCCATTTCAACAAATGAGAAGAATCATTATGTTTACAGAGTACGGCATCATTTATCTCATATTGGATACACAATCCTTTGTGCATATCTGCATAATGTGCCCACATTAACAAACTACAGTCTTGTATTGAAATTTCTTCAGGCTTATAACGCTTAGTTTTAGGTGTTACCAAACATGACATTCTCAAATTATCATTTAAGATACCACTCAACATCTTATACTGTTTCTTCTCAGCCTTATCTTTACACTCTTTTTGTTGCATAGTTATCCACTGACGCAATATTGGATCCATCGGATCATTAAACTTTGACGGATTTGAGAGTGTGAGCGAATTATTTAGTATGTCATGTATAACATGATTATCCTCTATTGCTTCGTTTTTTTTGAAAGAAACTTTGGTAAACCTAAAAGCAGATACTGTATTGTTCCTATTGGGTATCTGGGACAGTTCATCATAAAGCAATTCTGTCAGATGTTCATTCATACTGTTCGTATTTCCATCCATAGCACTTTCAAGTGCTATATCCAAATGCATAGAAGGAGCATGGGATTCTTCTATGTTAAAAATATCTCTAAGATTACGCATCATTTTATATCGTTTTACATTTTTGATGATAATTCATGTAAGAAATTCACTTCCCTAACAACACAGGACAATGCCGCTCTATCATCACTGTCAACCAGTAGGCTAAGACCACAATACCGGCATACGCCACCAAGAAACAGACTGTCCACGACAAAGAGCCTGTAACAAAAACACGGTTCAACACCACTGCTGCCGTATGGCACATCGGAGCATGGAGAAGCATGATGCCAAGCGAATGTTGTCCAAGACTATCAAGCCATCTCAGACCTTGAAGTTTACCAGAAACATACAAGAAAGGTAGATAAGATTTAGCCTCGTGGCTACCTTTTCAGGTAACCACGAATGATATAAAATTTTCCCTATCCTTCCACCTGCCCTCGAATAATCCGGCAATATTCCGACAGGATGCCATCGGGGAATACCTCGTCAACGCCAAACTCACGAAGACGTTCCTCGTGTATCTGCTCCAAGATGCGGAGCAGCGAGACAAAGCGGTTCTCCTTGGGCACATGGAGCAACTGGGCGTAGGCGGCATTGACAAACGTGCTCAGCGTCACCTCCAAATGGTCGCTCTTCATGTGCTCTATGCTTGAACGACCCAAACCAAATGTCGCATCCAGCTCTTGACGTGTATAGGCATTGCTGGTCGCGGGATTGGTCAGCTGTCTGACATCCTTCAACAATTGCTTACCGAAGTCGTTCAGGTAAAATTTCCTGTTTTAGGCTCTACCAGGAACCTGCGTTCCCTCATTACTCACTGTGCCATTCTTGGCATTCTTGTTTGTGTTCATTTTCATTGTTTTGAATTTAATTATGTAATCTGTTGTTTATTTATCTTAAATCATGGCGGTCAAATGACCTCACCACGTCAACCGTCAGTCAACCAACCGACTTTTGCTGTAATTTTGCGTTCACCTTTTGGACTTTCGCACATGCTTAAGGTTCACCGTTTGCCACCCTCCGTGACATCCTCGTGAACACCCATGAAGGATAGGTTCACACCCCGAAGCTACCCTGTCTATCGGACATCCGAGACAGAAGTGAAGGGTGAACCCTCGTTTCTTACTTTCATACGCATACGCGAAAGAAATAAAAAAGAAATAGTAGTATTAATATCGGTTCACACCGTAAAACCTAATAGAATAATGGATATAATAAAAAAGACGTTCACGGCTTCAAACGACGGCCTCATGCCTTCCGTGTTCTCTTCGCTCGACTCCAAGATGAGCCGACCTCTCAGCAGCCGTCAAGAGTTGGAGGATTTCATTCTCCGTAACCGCGACCTCGCCGCCCTCACCGAGGCCTATCGCAAAGCCCTTGCCGTGAGCAAGGAGATGGCCGACAGCAAGGTGAAGCCCATGTCGCCAGCCGTCTGTTTCGCCGCCCAACTGGACGGCAAGGGCAGATTGCTCGAAAATGTGGTGGGCGAAGCGAATTGCCTGAGCCTCGACTACGACCATGTGCCCATCGAAGCCATGCTGCCTCTCTTCGAGCGCATCAAGCTTGCCGCCTATCCCATCATTGCCTATCGCACCATCAGCGGCAGGGGATTCCGCATCGTCGTCAGCTATCAGCGCCCCGAGGGATGCGAGCTGTCCTACGTGGAACTCCACCAGGCGATGCTCCAGAAGGCGATGTCGTTCTTCGACACCCTCCTCGGAATCAAGGCCGACCGACAGTGCGTGGATTTCCTCCGCCTCTCCGGTCTTGCCCACGACGAACATGCCTACTTCCACTGGGATGCCCAACCGCTCACCCTCACCGACAAGGAACTCGCCAACTTCACCGCCAAGCTGCTTCGCAAGAAAGCCGCCAAGAAATCGACCAATTCTCGCAGCCGTTCAGCCAAGGGCAGCGGTGGCAAGCAAGGCAAGTTCTCCACCTAGAAGCCTTCGATGGAAGAGGCGGAGAAGCACATACTGGAAACGCTCCAGAACTGGGGTTTCGTCTTCGAGCCACATCGCCACAACGAGTATGTGATGCACTTCGGAAGCATCTGCAACCGTTACGGCATCGACTTCAAGGAAGCCCTCGACTATGCCGACACCCATTTCTCGCCCGACTATGCCAACACGGCAGCCGTCATGAAATCGTGCTACAAGAAGACCGAGCTTTTCGGCAACTGGCACTTCTTCCGTGAGGGAGAGTCGTATCGTGGCCAGACATCCGTGAAGTATATCAAGCAGTGGCTCTCGATGCGATACCAGATTCAGCGCAACATGGTGACGGGCAGACACGAGATCACGAGCCGTCTAGTGGATAAGCCGAAATACCTGAAGTGGGTGAACATCGACGATGACATCCTCAACTCGCTCTGGGTGGAGATGGAGGAAGAGGGCATGAACGTCAACATGCAGAAGCTCGTATCCATCATCCACAGCGACTTCGCCTTGAAGTGCGACCCCTTGGACGACTACCTCCGGGCGTTGCCTCTCTGGGATGGCAAGCGTGACTACATCGGCGAGCTTGCCGACCGCATCCACATCATTCCCCAGGAGGGCTATCACCACGACCAGGAGACCTTCAGGAAGTACTTCCGCAAGTGGCTCGTGGCGATGGTGGTGGGATGGGTGACTCCCGACGTGGTCAACCAGGTGATGCTCATCCTCGTCGGAAAGGGCGGCATCTACAAGAGCACGTTCTTCAACTATCTCCTGCCTCCGCTGCTCCGTGACTACTATCTCAACGAGTCGGCGGCGGTCTATACCGACAAGGACTTCATGGAGGCTTTCTCCTGCAAGATCCTGATGTGTCTTGACGAGTTTGACACCGCCTTCGGCAAGAATCTCAACGCCTTCAAGAGCAACATGACCAAGCTTCATTTCTCCATCCGTCGTCCTTACGACCGATTCCGCAGCGACCTCGACCACCGTGCCTCCGTGGCGGGGACGACCAACAACCAGCAGATTATCACCGACCTGGAGAACCGCCGTTACTCGCCCTGGATGGTGGAGAGCATCGTGAGTCCGATAGACGAGCCGTTGGACTACGTGGGCATCTACTCCCAGTGCGTCGCCTTGGGCAAGGAGGTGAAGGAGCGCAAGATGCGTGGCGAGGACGGTTGGGTGTATTGGCTCACCCCGGACGACATCATCGAGATGCAGCAGCACAACGCCCTCTTCATGGTGCCCAACTATGCCGAGGAGCAAATCAAGCGTTTCTATCGTGTTCCGAAGGCCGACACGCCACAGCAGTTCATCAAGTTCCGTTACACGGCGGAGATTGTGGAGCGCATCTGTACCAATCCTGCGATGCGCAAGAACTTCGAGCACCAGAGCATCGGCAGCATCATGGCAAGGTTGGGATTCCCGAAGGCCCATCGCCGCAAGGGCAACGGCTGGTTTGTCATCGAGAAGGAAGGGGCGGAGATCAAGAGCGAGGCTTTCTACAATCCAAGCGACAAGATGGAGTGAGAGATTCGTCAATGACTAACAGAGATTTCCCTGTGACTTACCGGGAAATCTCTGTGACTTATTGACGATGGCTCAATAAGTCATTGGCAAATACCTTGTCTCCAAGTAAACATTACATATTAAACATTTTTTCAAATGGAATTTGAATTAAGAAGTTACGGGAAGTCGGAGCTTGCCATGCTCTACTTTCCCAAGTCATCACCTGACATAGCGATGAAACGCCTGAACCGTTGGATCAACAACATCAAGGAGTTGAAGTATAATCTTGCATCTTGCCACATAGGCAAGAATGCGAAATACTGGTCGAAGCAGCAGGTTTATCTCATCACGTATTACTTAGGGGAACCCTAAAACCCAATTTTCCCAACCACCCCGTCCCTCCTTCATAAGGAGGGCTCCACCTCCCTACCCCAAGCCCCTTCCCTCCTCAGGAGGGAGGGGATGTAACCGCTCCTACTCGTCGCTCTTAACCGCTTCGCTATAAGGTTGGCGGGGCATCAAAGCCCTCGCCAGTTTTTTGTGCGGTGTAAACCGCCTTGATTGAGTTATCAACTAAAACACTTTATAGGAGTGTACAGCAAGCTATAAACAAAGTCGCAAGCAAGCTATAAACAAAGCGGTGTAACACCGCACAACAATCGCAATTCTATTGCGTAGGCAACCATCGGCAGCCCTTTAGGGCAAAGCTCATGCAAGCGAGCGCAATGAAAGCTTGCTTTCAAATTGCCGAGTGCAGCTGAGCTTATCTAAAGGCTCCGCTGCCGATACCAAAACTCTGGCAGAGCTATAGCGTCGCCAGCTACATTCCTCTCCTTTTTGGAAAAGGAGAGGGCTTGGGAGAGGATTAAGGACCCCCTCTTCGCAAGAGGGGGACAGGGGTGTCGAAAAATCACCCTCTTGACAGAGGTATCGAAGAAATAATCTTTATTTGAAAAAGAAATTTTAAAAGAAAACGTCGTTTAAGCCCAAAGCCGCCGTTTGCCGACATCGGCAAATAAAATCTTCGTATCTTTGCAATGTCATTCAGAGAGAACGACTTTAGCGAAACCGAGGGCGAGCGCGCAGCCCGAATTGGGTCTCCCAACATCGGGTTCTCCCGAAACGGAACACCCTTAAAAGGATGTGAATCCTTCACTAAACAGTATTAACTTTAATAATCAAAACCATGATTCTCTACAACGTAAAGAAAAACAAGAACGAGAAGATGCCGAATGCGTACGGCAAGTACTACGCATACCCAGTAGTAACCCAGACCATCGGGATAGACGGTCTCGCCAACCACATGTCGAGCCACAACACGCCTTTCTCCCCTGGTGCCATCAAAGGTATGCTCACCGACATGGTGATTTGCGTAAAGGAGTTGACCCTCCAGGGCATCGCCGTGAAGATCGACAACCTGGCGATTTTCTCCATCGGCATCAAGAACAAGGTCGGTGCCGACACCGAGAAGGACTTCTCCATCTCCAAGAACATCGAGGGTGTGAAACTTCGTGCCAGAGCCACTGGCGAGTTGATGAGCGACAAGCTCAAGCTCGATGCCACCTTGAAGAAGGCGACTTCCCTCGCAGGCGACGCAAGCAGCGATGCAAGCAGCGACACAGGGGATGACTCCCCTACCACCCCATCGGGTGGCGGCTCAGGCACAGGAGGCTCTGACACCGACCAAGGCGGCGGATCAAGTTCCAGTGACGGTCCGAGCGAAATGAACTAAGTTCATTGTATATATATTGTATAACTGGAGGGCAGCGTCCTATCGTATAACGAAAGGGCAGCCCTCCGTAAAAGATTCATTATCATGAAAAAGGAAACCATAAAAACAGTAATTAACTTCATCATCACCGTTCTCACGGCTATCGCCTCAGCATTCTGCGTCAGCTCTTGCCAGGGATAACTCCCCCAAGCAAAGTGGTATGCAAGCTCTAAACAAGGCGACAAGCAAGCTCTAAGCAAGGCGGTGTAACACCGCACAAAAATCGCCGATTAGGCGTAAAGCAATCGCAACTCTGTTGCGTAAA